>PVBE011879814.1_pt1 | contig 181648 bp, 166 predicted proteins | sample 1631181 | NCBI WGS metagenome assembly PVBE01 (sample SAMN08397723, study PRJNA350692) | Marine metagenome, whole genome shotgun sequencing project. | isolation source: water | place: Pacific Ocean | collected 2012-04 | reverse complement strand
GAAGTTTTCGGAGCTAGGTGTAGAAAAATCACACCCTACTAATCGAAGGTTCATTAGTGATGTCCTGCCTGCCTATGAGGCCATAGAAGTGCTTCGAAAAGTCCCTCCACCGTTGAAAAAAACTCGCATAACACCAGAACCGTCGCCACCCAAGGTGAAATCTCCATCTAAGAAAGATGTGTTAGGTACGGTTTTACAGAATCAACCAGCGGTGAACAATGATCACCATTATTTAGATAATGATATTCAAAAACTGATTAGCATTGCTAAAGAAATTCAAACATCATCCAAGCAAGTTACCATTAAAAAATGCATGTTTAGCTATAAAGAGGTTCTTGCTAGCAAAGTTCAGGAGATTAGCAACGCAACCATAACCGTTAAGGCTGATACGCGGCACTGGAAAGATTTTTTAGATTGTATTAAAGAAAACCCTTACATGCAAGACCCCAGTCCAATCAATATTGATAAAATTATTACAAACTTGGAAAAGATCAACCATGAACTCATTGGAGATAAAGAAAACATTGCCTCTGTCTCTGGACCTAGAAGGGCTAAGCGAATTAAATAAGGAGGCTGCATGAAACAACATCAAAAAAAAATTATCATAGTAGGAGCTTCCGGAGCCTTGGGTTCAGCCTTATGTAAACATTATGGTAACTTATCTTATGACGTTTATGCACTATCTAGAACGAAGCGTGATGGTTTATCTCATGAATTCCTGATAGATATTGAAAACGAGGGTTCCATTCAAAAGGCAAGCAAGGCTCTTTTGTCACACGCACCTGTACAAAAATTGATTATTGCGACGGGTATGCTCCATTCTAAAAATATTCTACCTGAAAAATCTTTCTGGGATCTATCTTCTAAAAATATGCAAAAGTTATATGCTGTTAACACCATGGGCCCTGCGCTTATTATCAAGTACTTTTTGCCGCTTATGGATGCCAAGAAGCCCAGTGTTATAGCAGTTATCAGTGATTCTATAGGCAGTATTCAACTGAATCAATTAGGGGGATGGCACAGCTATCGAGCCTCAAAGTCAGCCCTCAATATGCTGATAAAAAATGCAAGCATTGAATTAAGCTCAACCCATAAGAAACTCATTGTCGTTGGGTTACACCCGGGTGTTGTCAAAAGCAATTTATCTGCACCTTACAACGGTTTATTGCCAAAAAATGAAGTATTTTCACCGGAATTTTCTTCCTGTCAGCTCATTGAGGTGATTAAAAAACTGACGCCGAGTGATTCAGGAAAAATCATCACCTGGAACGGGAGAATCCTTCCGTTTTAACTTTTTTGCCTTTGTTAACCCTACCTTATCCTCCAGGGATAATCCATTTTAGTGTTGCTTAGGTCTAAATGATCTCATACAATACGATCATGGCCATTATTAACCCCTTATCTCGTAAAGACTTGCAGACAAAAATACCTAGTTACTGGGATATTCTAGCTATCTTTATCATTCTTTCGAGCTTGATGGTGCTTGCATACTCTTTTCATGAAATGGTAGGGCCTTATCAGTTTGGAGACAAGATAGCGATCAAACTAGATGCTTATCTCTTGCCTTATTATGCCATGCGAAGTGTCATGCGCATGTTGATTGCACTCATTATTTCATTTATTGCGACCTTTACCTTGGGGGCTTTAGCTGCAAAATATAAATCAGCTGAAAATATTATTATCCCAAGTATTGATGTCCTGCAATCTGTTCCTATTTTAGGGTTTTTACAAATTTTTGTTTGGGGGTTTATCTTTTTGTTTCCTCATTCCATGTTAGGTCCAGAATGCGTTGCTATTTTTGGTATTTTTACTGCGCAAGTTTGGAATATGATTTTAAGCTTTTATCAAAGTTTAAAAACCTTACCGTCGGATATTTATGAAGTCGCTGCGGTCTATCAACTAAACGCCTGGAAGAGGTTTTGGAAAATTGAAGTACCTTATGCCATGCCTGGACTCATTTGGAATACTATGATGTCATTATCTGCAGGCTGGTTTATGGTGGTTGCGGCTGAAGCCATTTCTACAGAGCACCATGAAATTCGTTTACCTGGCATTGGCTCCTATATACAAACAGCTGTTGATCAGCAAAATAGTTCCGCTATTTTTTATGCTATTATTACATTATTTATTGTTATTTTTATTTATGACCAACTGATTTTTAAACCGATTAATCAATGGATTGAACAATACAGTGGAGCTCATACCAACACCTACATAAAACGTTCTTGGGTCTCTCGGATTTTTAGAAACTCAAGGTTTGGTCGGTTGATTAGCACAGGTATTCGAAATGTTAAAGACCGTTGGATTAACCTTGAATTTACTCCCAGATCGACCCCTGCACCCATGACACCTTTACAACGATCTCCTTGGGCTTCAAGGTTCATGGCAGTCACCCTTCTTTTGGCGGGGTGTTACATTGCTCATGAGGCCTGGTTAATCGCTCATGCAATCCTTTCCTGGCAAGAGTTTTTCCATGTATCTTATTTAGGGTTGTTAACCGCTCTTCGTGTCATGATACTCATTGCTCTTTGTACGTTAATTTGGATTCCTGTGGGGGTTTGGATTGGTATGAACCCAACAGCTTCTAGAATTTTTCAGCCCATTATTCAGTTTTTAGCAGCCTTTCCCCCAAATTCATTATACCCTGCTGCCGCATTGGCTATATTCCACTACCATCTCAATGTTAATATTTGGGCTTCACCCTTAATGATATTAGGTACCCAGTGGTATATTCTTTTTAATGTGATTGCAGGAACTAAAGCACTTCCTAAAAACTTATATTATGCCGCGAAGTCATTTCAACTTAGTCGACGCCTATGGTGGCAAAAACTTATTCTTCCTGGCTTGTTCCCGTACATTATTACAGGGATGATTACAGCCGCAGGAGGGGCGTGGAATGCAAGTATTATTGCGGAAGTGGTTGAATGGGGTAGCCAACGTAGTCATGCAGATGGTTTAGGGGCTTACATTAAACTTGCTTTTGAACAAGGAGAGGTGGTTAAACTCGCCTTTGGTGTGATTATCATGTGCATCTATGTTCTTATCATTAATCGCTTAATATGGAAACCCCTGTATGACATCGCAGAAAAACGTTTTAAGAGTGGAGCCTCTTATGGATAATGCCAGCCCGATCATTAGTGTGGATAACTTAAGACATACCTTTAAGAGGGGGGATCAAGAAGCCGTGGTATTAGATAATGTTAACATCAAACTTTACCCGGGGGAGATCACGGCATTAATCGGGACATCTGGGTCAGGAAAATCTACTTTGCTTCGAATTTTAGCAGGGTTGATTAAGCCTACCCAAGGTTCGGTTCGCTGGTATGACGCTCAATTGACGGGACCTGTGCCTGGGCTTAGTATGGTGTTTCAACATTTTGCTTTAATGCCGTGGCTGACTGTATTACAAAACGTTGAGTTAGGTCTTGAGGCTAAAGGAGTGCCTCGAGAAGAACGCAGAGCTCGAGCTCTTAGAGCCATTGATGTGATAGGCATGGATGGGTTTGAATCCGCTTATCCAAAAGAACTGTCTGGAGGCATGTGTCAACGTGTTGGGCTGGCTAGAGCCTTGGTCGTTGACCCTGAAGTTATTCTTATGGATGAACCTTTTTCTGCGCTTGATGTCTTAACTGCAGAAAATTTACGCAATGATTTGATCGATTTATGGCAAAGTGAAAAAACACGTTTAAAAAGTATTTTCTTAGTGACACATAACATAGAAGAAGCGGTTCTTATGGCGGACCGTATATTAGTTTTCTCAAACAACCCGGGCAGTATTTTTGAATCGATGAAGATCCCTTTAGCTCATCCTAGGCAGCCCAATCATCAAGACTTTGAAGCTTGTGTCGATAGTATTTACCAAGCTATTACTAAAGCTAATACCAAAAGAAGGCAGCAAACTGATGCCCATCTTCATTTGGATTATCGTATTCCTTCCGTGGAAGTTTCAAGCATGACAGGATTTCTAGAAGAATTACTGGATGAGCGTAATGAACGATCTGATTTATCCGAATTAGCGGATGAACATCATTTGGACTTAGATGAGCTTCTTCCCATTACCGAAGCTTTAGAATTATTGAAATTAGCAGAACTGTCTGAAGGGTATATTGAATTATCGACTGCGGGTAAACAATTAGCAGAAGCCAGTATATTAGATAGAAAGAAAATATTTGCCTCACAAATACTCAATTATATCCCATTAATTAGGCATATTCGCTCGCAACTACAACAAGATCCGAATCACTCTATCCATGAATCTGTGTTTTTAGACCTTATTGGAGATAAGCTGAGTGAAGAAGCTTCCAGAGAGGTGCTTAGGGTTGTGATTGAGTGGGGAAGGTATGCTGAAGTCTTTGCCTATAATGTTCATTCAGGGCATTTAACGCTTGAGGATCCTAACTAACCTTTCAACTGATCAACCGCGTCCTTCATGGAGGGGGCTGAAAAGAGATAGGACCCTGAAACCAGTATTTTAGCCCCTGAATTACGCACTCTTTGAGCGGTATTATGATTGATGCCCCCATCTACTGCGAGTATTAGCTTAGGGTAGTTGGGTAAGTATTTTGTGCATTGTTGCAAAACCCCGGTTGAAGAAGGTACCCATGTTTGACCTGCAAAACCAGGCATAACTGACATAACTAAAATCATATCAAGTTTACTTAGCCACGGTTCAATGGCATCTTCCAATTGCTGATTGGGGTTGATGGCTAGCCCCGCTTTGATTTGATGCTTTTGTAAGGTTGTTAATAGTCTTTCAACATCTGGTGTGGCGGTTGAATGGAAGGTGATGCTAGATGCCCCTGCGGCAATAAATTCTTTCATGAGGGATTCCACGTGGAACGTCATCATGTGGACATCTATCGTAAGAAGAGGAAACTCCTTTCGAATATCTCGACATATTTTTGGGCCAAACGTTAAGTTGGGAACAAAATGATGGTCCATCACATCCAGGTGGATTCTATCAACACCCGATTGGATAGCACGTTCAACCTCATCTTTAAAACAAGCACTATTGGCAGATAACAGTGATGCAGCAACTTCAACCATAACAGCTCTCTTGAAAGTTATGTTTCAAGGGTAAACTATTTTTTTGATATTTACAAAACTGATCAATCATCTTCAGGTTTTATCCGCGATACCCTTTTTTCGGGAAGAATTTTAAACGGCAGTTTTTTTTACAGAGCGGGCAAAGAAATAAAGGCAAAAGGGTTATTATTTTTGTATCTATTCAATGTTTTGTTGATTGTTTTTGATCTTTTTGATAACATAGAGATACCGTATAAAAATGATATTATAACCATGCATCAAGTAAAAACAGAAGTTAAATTGAAAATAAATCCAATACAACATAGTTTTGTGCACTGGTACTGGGCTGGGAATGAACCTAAGCCAAATATTCTTCGAAATCTTCGAGAGTGGGTTATTAGGCTTTCGGATTCAGACTTTCTTCCGGTATTATGGGTCAATGATAGCGTATATAACACGATGTGTGCAAAGTCAGACCCTACAAATTCGTCTTTCAAAATTTCAAAAAGACTAAAAAAAGAAGCTAAAACCTCTAGTAAAAGTAATGCACTTATTTGGTTGAGGAACAAGCTAGGTGAAAATACTAGGTGTGTTGAGTGGGGTATTAAGAGTAGGCATCAAGATGATATCAATGCGACCCTAAGATTTAAGGTATTAATCGTCAATATTGAAGACTACTTATCCAGCTTTATGAGCCGTTTAACAGAGCTGTCAACACAAGAGAAGGATCATAATATCTCACTTGTACAATATGTACTTGACTGGTATCGTCAAATTAATCAAGGGGGTCAATATGCTTTAGGAAAAGATATCATGATTAATAGCGGTGTTATTTTGGCTAGGATGGGTGGAATTTACTTAGATGCTGATATAAAACCAGGTATTCAACCTTTTTTTAAGAATTTAGAAGATTTAAGACAGTTTATAACTAAGAATCCGGAGCTAGAAAAACGTTTCTGTCAAGATGGACACCCTGTCATGGGAGCAATGATAAAGTCTGAAAATATACCTTGTTCAAAGTCTAAATATTTTGAAAGTGATGTTGGCTTACAGTTTTGTCTTAACCCTTGTTATCGTTCCTTACCTTCATTAGATGAGTTAACGGTACGATTAAATCAGGGAAATAACTATTTAGAAGTTAAAGGGGAAAAGCCGTATCTTTTGTATGCAAAGGATAAAATTCAAGCGGACATTGACCAATGGAATCAATATAAAAACAAGATAAGTCAATTAGAGTTTTCCAGGTTTAATAGAATTATCAAGCAAAATTCAGTTTTCATGACTAAGAAGACGAGGTATGGTGATGTGCGAGTTACGACGGAGCTAGGTGAATTAATCACAATGTATAAGAGTGGAAAAGAAAATGTTGTGAGATATTTAGCAGAGAAAATGCCATCTGAAACAAGCTTGGAGGCTCATGAGTATTTTCATCAAGTTTTGTGTAACAGTAAAACTTTTGGTGGTGCTGCTGTTTTTTTTATTCTAAGAGAGTTAAGTGGTAAGGCAGAGACTTTTCCTGATAAAAAAATATCCTTTATGACCCCGGATCTGGTTCAAAAAGATAATTCTTTATACCATAAATACCTGGGTTTTTATGCAGATGCACTGCAATTCAAGGTTGAGCCTTTTACAGTGGGTGTTGAAACTTCACTGTATTTAAAGGGGTGGCATAAAATAAATGAAATGAGTCATGCAGTTGTCATCATTCATCGTTGGTGGAAGCGTCATTACAAAGATAATTCTGGGTTTATTATCAAGCTGAAACGTATTCAAAATTGGTGGAGATCCTTGTTAACTGTGCCTGCAGTTATCCCTCTACAGGTAGCGGCCGTTAAAATTCAAAGATTTTGGCAAAGAAAATATTATGGGGTAGTTAAGAGTTACACTTTTAAAGACGTTTTTCGTTTACATAGATTAAGGTGGTACACCGATAAGCAGATATTATCTGCAAAGAGTATTCTTGATGCACTTATCATGGTGGTTGATTCTCGTAATCTATGTAAGTTCAATTGGTTTGTGAATAAGTTCTCAGACAGCATAAAAAGTATTCTGCACCTTCAGAAAAAAAGCCAAAATGTTTTTCATTTATGCTGTGCAGATGGAAACATTTCAATGTTAGAGCGGCTGTATGAGTTAAACCCCATAACAAGCTTAAGCTGTCTTTTTCAGCAAGATAAACAGCAGTGCACCCCCTTTATGTATGTATGTTTTTATGGGCACAATAAGATTTCTAGTTTCATATTGAATAAATTAATGGGGTCCAGTATAAGTTCTGAAGATAAATTAAGTTGGGTGGGTAAAAGAAACTCTATGGGAAGTGATGCAATATCCTTGGCAAAAAAAAATGGACACGATAAAGTTTGTTCTAGCTTAAAGGTTTTTATATCTGTCTCGCAATGTAAACCCTGATGGATAGTGTAAGTTATTTGCTGATAGGTTATTTGATCTGATTGAAAACGATATGACAGCGGTTACAATATTACCAGACCAATAGGAATTGAGATGCCTGAATTACCAGAGGTTGAAACTACTCTAAGAGGGTTGAAACCGCATATTAAGGGTCAAAAAATTGTTGATGTAGACATTAGAAACCCTCGTTTACGTTGGCGTATTGCAGATGATTTTGCCACACATCTGACGAGCTCTACGGTGGAGTCTTTGGAACGAAGGGCTAAGTTCATTATTATTTATTTAGGTCAAGGCTATTGGGTGATACATTTAGGCATGAGCGGTTCATTAAGCTTCCATGATTCATCAGCAGCTTATTTAAAACATGACCATGTTATTATCCATTTTCAACAAGGCTATCAACTGAGATACAATGACCCACGAAGGTTTGGTAGCATGGTGTTTGTCAAGGATTTGAGCACCCTGCCTTCTTGGCAAAAGTTAGGACCAGAACCTTTATCTGATGAATTTGACCCTATGTATTTAATAAAGCGCTGTAAGAAGACAAGTAAACCTATTAAATCAATGATTATGGATCAGCATGTGGTGGTTGGTGTGGGCAATATTTATGCGACAGAAGCCTTGTTTTTATCGAATATTCACCCAGCAAGATCAGCCAATACCATCACTCATCAAGAATGTATCCAGCTGGTTAAGAATATTCAACAATGTTTGCATCAAGCGATTAATATGGGGGGCACAACGTTGAAAGACTTTGTTAATCCGGATAGTCGTTCAGGCTATTTTCAACAAACACTTCAAGTTTATGGCCGAGAGGGAAAGTCTTGTTATGTTTGTGGTTCGATGATTCATTCTGTTCGATTGAACCAGAGATCCAGTCCCTTTTGTGAAAATTGCCAGCCTATCAATGACTGATTCTCCCTCATTTGTAACAAGTTTTTTCTCAATTATTGTATAAAAAGACTTCCTGCTCGCAAGGCTTTACCCATATCCATCAAAAAGAAAGGTATGCTTGAGACGATGGTATGATGAAGGGTCACTCCAATTAAGTTGTGTGTTCTAAGATACATATATCCCCAAAAAAGTCCCAAAACACCGGCAGCACAAGCATAGAGGGTGCTGAAATGTAAGTGCATGATAATAAAAAATAAATTTGCAATAAGTAAGGCTTGCCACACATTTCCCCCAAGCGGTTTTAATATATTTGCAAGCGTTGTTTGTAAACAAGCTCTGGTGATATACTCTTGCATCAAACATGAGGTGAAATAGAAAACACAAGCTACTATCGTGTAAGTTGGGCTAAAAGATAAAGAAAATATAGGCTGTTTATAATAGATGCTACTAGGAAGTATGGTCAATATATATTTTAATGCTATTAATACGATAATCATAGGTGCGCCAAAAAGAAAAAGATCTACTAAGCTTTGTTGGGTGTTTTTTAAAGTTAAACCATGGTTGGATAACAGTCTTCCATTGGTCTTTAAGATATAAGTGGTCCATGCTGTTATAATGAGTAGAAGCACATAAATGACAGCTGTTTGTAGTGTATGTGAAGGGTTAACTAAGTTTTCTTCTATTCTGAAAAAAATGATGTAGATGATAAAACAGCTTATTACGCCCAACAAAGAAATCACATTTTTTCCATTATCAATGATGGATGATTGTAGTCTTCTTGCTTTTTGTTTTGCAGTAGCTAGAAGGGCATTTGAGCTGTTTTCCTTCAGCAGGGCAGTCATTTTATTATGCAGAGTTGGGTTCTTTGTTTTGAGGGTATCAAGTGCAGATTTTGGAAAGGTATAGTAAGCTGAAGATTCTTTTACGTAGGCTTCAAAAGAGTGGGAGTCTGATGAAGTAATGATGGCATGACAGCCTGCTACATTGACAGGACTTAAGCAGCTAGTGTGAGCTAACTTGTCTTCAGTATCAATTAAGAAACCTGTAGGATAGTAGCAGCCACCATTCGTAACGATGTAGAACTTATCAGGGGTTTGATTTTGTCTGAATAAATATTTTTTCTGTTTAGTTGTGTTGCATGTTGAGTGATCTAAAAAATAGTTGATATCATCGTTGGAGAAGTTATAGCACATTAAGAATTCTTTTAATTTTGATAAATTATTCTGTTGCATAGTTAAATCTCCCTATTAAAAAAGATTATATCCTACATCAATATTTTTTTCATGTAAAGATTTAAATGTTTAATTTTTAATCATAAAAAAAACAAAAGGCAGCTGTGTTTTTAATTTTAATGGGTTCAATTTAATGAGTGAACGTTGTGAGACCTGTCTGATTTATCGCTGGTTATTGATAAAAGGGGTCATCGATCCTCGGTAACGTGTTTAGAAGTGTTTTTCTGTTGCAAGGTGTGATACTTTTCCATTAATTGATCAAAAGATTCATTGAACAAGGGGTTTTTAGGTATGCAATCAACAGGGCAGACTTGTTGGCATTGGGGTTCATCAAAATGCCCTATGCATTCAGTACATAAGTTGGGGTTGATTTCATAGATCAGCTCACCCTCAAAGATCGCTTCATTGGGGCATTCAGGTTCACACACATCACAGTTAATGCATTCTTCAGTTATCTTTAAAGCCATAATGATTTAATTTTTCTCTTACATGCGGTGATACAAAAGGATTAAGGTCTCCTTTTAATTTGGCAATTTCCCTTACCAGTGTGGATGATAGTGAGCTAAATTTTGGTTGAGAAGGCAGAAAAATAGTTTCTAAATCGGACTTAAGTGATTGGTTCATCATGGCCCGATCATGTTCGTAGATATAGTCGTTGACAGATCGGACGCCTCGGATAATTAAAGGGCCGGGTTGTGGGGATACAAAATCTACCAGCAATCCATTAAACTCAACAACAGATACGTTGCGAAGGTGCTGACAGGATGTTTGAATGAGTTTAATTCGCTCAGATATGGAGAGCAGTGGCTGTTTTTCCGGGTTGGTGGTTACAGCCACGATCAGGTGCTGGAACATTTTAGCTGCACGCTGAATTAGATCTTCATGACCTAAGGTTACAGGGTCAAAAGTTCCAGGAAAAAAAGCGTTAGTTTTTAGCGTTTTCATGAGTTTTGCATAAAGACTGGAGTGCCTCTATTTTGTTGGTTTTCTCCCAAGAGAACTCAGCAAGCTCACGGCCGAAATGTCCAAAAGTAGCGGTCTTCTCATAGATTGGTCGGAGTAAATCAAGTGTTTGAATGATGCCATAAGGAGACATATCAAAGGTTTCACTAACAGCTTTTTCAATGATTTCTTCGGCATAGGTGTTGGTGCCAAAGGTATCAACTCGGATGGACACAGGTTCAGCAATACCGATGGCATAGGCTAATTGAATTTCACATTTTTTAGCCAGTTTTGCTGCGACAATGTTTTTCGCTATGTACCGTGCCATATAGGCTGCAGATCGGTCAACTTTTGAAGGGTCTTTACCAGAGAAGCAACCTCCGCCATGGCGAGCCATACCTCCGTAGGTATCAACGATAATTTTACGGCCAGTTAACCCGCTATCTGCAACAGGTCCTCCAACGACAAAAAGTCCTGTGGGGTTAATAAAAAATCGAGTATCAGATAATAGGAGGTTTGTGGGTAAGATAGGTTTTATAATATGTTCCATAACAGCTTCATGGATTTTTTCTTGTGAAATACCTGCCAGGTGTTGAGTGGATAAGACCACCGTATCAATGCCAATAATTTTATCACCATCATAGCGAAGTGTTACTTGAGATTTAGCATCAGGTCCTAAAAAATCTACCGTGTTATTATTTCTAATTTTTTTGTGTTGCTCTACCAGTTGATGTGCGTAAGTAATGGCGGCAGGCATCAAAGATTTAGTTTCATCGCAGGCATAACCGAACATAAGCCCTTGATCACCGGCCCCCATTTTTTGGGGAGACTCTCTGTCGACTCCCATGGCGATGTCAGCAGATTGCTGACCAATAGAATTGATAACTGAGCACGTATCCGCATCAAACCCAAAGTTATGGCCGCTGTAGCCAATATCTCGAATTACACGTCGGGTGATTTTATCCACATCTACCCAAGCTTGAGTGGTCATCTCTCCTGCGATTAAAACCAAACCTGTTTTAATCATTACTTCGCAAGCTACTCGAGAGTTAGGGTCTTGTTTGAGAGCATCATCCAGAATGGCATCTGAAATTTGATCGCATATTTTATCGGGGTGTCCATTGGAGACTGATTCGGAGGTAAAGAGTGTCGGCATGTTAATTCCTTATAAAAAAATATTTAAACGAAATGAGAAAATAAGGTAACACGGATAGCAGAATAATTAAAGAAATGATCAAAGAGAAGTGACTTTGAACCCAGGGTATATGGCCACAGAAATAAGAGCCAACGAGAAGTGTCCCCACCCAAAGAAAAGCTCCGTATATATTCAGTTTCCAAAAAGATTTTTTAGGAATGTTCATTAACCCCACCAAAAAAGGTAAGAAGGTGCGAACGATGGGAACAAAGCGTGCCAGGGTAATTCCCACTAAACCATGTTGCTGATAAAAATCCCGGGCGGTTTGAAGGCGTTGATTGGCTCGTTTTGCCCAATGGGTAGGACGGTTTAACCAATAATTACCCAGGCGTGCAGCCAACATGTAATTAATGCTATAGCCTATGACGGTAGAGGACCACACACAGATGACAAGGGGGGCAATAGGAATCAGGCCCATGCCTGATAGCATCCCAGCAGAAAAAAGCAGAGAGTCTCCAGGAAGTAGGGGCGTTAGAATACAAGAAGATTCGAGAAAAATGACCATAGATATCGCTATCAAAGCCCAATGGTAACCGTGTAAGAGGATAAATTCTTGAAGGGTTTGATCAATGTGAAAACTAAAGGCTAAAAGGTCCATAGAGCTACCGTGTTAGATAAGGGTTGTAATACTTTATAAGGTTTTATAAAAAAAAGCAAATATGTTGATTTTTTATGATATTAGTGTAATATTTTTTTATGAGAGAACAAATTTCAGTATTAATTGTTGAAGATAACCCGATTTGCCTAAAAGTAGCAAGCTTGGTGAATTCGATGAAGGGTCATGATATTACCAGTGCTTCTACGGCTAAGGGTGCGCTTGATCTTTGTAAACAAGCAAAGAAACCGTTTGATCTTATTTTTATGGACATTGGTTTACCTGATATGGAAGGAACGTTACTAACTCGAGAAATTAGGCAAGTAGAGGGCTTTAGTCATACCGTTATCATTGCTTTATCAGCACATATTTTGAGCCAAGAACCCAGCCTTAACCAATATGGTTTTAATGAGGTTTGTGAAAAGCCATTAACGAAACAATTATTAGAAAAATTATTATTCAATCACTTTGCTCAAGTTCAAGAGAGTCTTTTGTAGCGCTTCTTCAGCTTGATTATTAAGTTTTTCTGCAAGTTTTTTTGCATTGTCAGTAAGGGATTGCCACGGTGCTGTGCTAGAGTCTAGGTCAATAAGTTCATGCAATTGGTCGGTGTTCCATTGTAAACAGGCGTGATGCTGCATAAATTGTTGATAAAGTTCTTTGAAGTTATGGGTGTGGGGTCCTGTGATAATGGGAACATTGCAGTAAGCTGGTTCAAGGGGGTTATGACCGCCATGGCAAACAAAACTTCCTCCCATAATGACGATATTAGCGAGTTTAAAGAATGGGATCGTTAAACCAATTTGATCAATAATCCAAATAGGTTCTTCAGGGTTAAGGCCTTCACTGTATAGGCTAGAATTGGTAAATAACTTCTTGACCTCGAGGCTTCGGTGGGGGTGCCTTGGAATAATAACCACCTGGTGATATTGAGCAAGGGTGTTAATTTTTTCTTGCAGCAAAGCTTCTTCGTTGGGGTGCGTAGAAGCAATAACAATCATTGACCGATGCGGTTTTATGGTGATTAATTGTTGATAAGTTTTCTCGGAGAATGGTGGAGCAGACCCTAGAGCTTTAAGGTTAGCAGCAGTTTTTAATTGTTGATCATTCACGCCTAGAGATAACATGCGTTCACGGTCTATATCAGAAGCAGGTTGAATAGAGGTAAAGCATTTGAACAGATTAGCATAGAGCCGACTCATAGATAACATTCTTGGGTAGGACCTATCAGATATGCGAGCATTCATTAAATACAGAGGAATTTTCTTTTTTTGTAGTGTGAAGAGATAATTGGGCCATAGCTCACTTTCAATAAAAAACACAGATTGAGGTTGAACGGTTTTTAGAAAGCGGTGAATGATGAGGGGTAAATCTACGGGCAAGTAACAATGTTTAATCAGGGGATTTTTACTGAGTAATCGCTTGGCAGTTAGGGTGCTGCATGTAATAAGGATGGAGGTGTTGGGGTGGTTTTTTAGAATACGTTCTCTGAGTATTAAGGCCACATTGATTTCGCCCACTGAAACACCATGGATCCAGATTTTAGCTTGAGGGTATTGGGCTAAGCCAAGGCGTTGAGCCATGCCTTGAAGGTAAGCAGGGTTTTGCAAAGTCTTCCAGGCATAGTGGATGAGCCACAAAGGGGCCAAAATGAGGCTGTACACTGTTCTTAATAGCATTAATATCATGATAAGAGGCTGAGTATTTGATGTTGAAGTAGGGGAAGTTTTCCATGAAAGAAATGCCCGGTTCCATGAAAAATATGACAGTAGATTCTCGGGTGCTGTTGCACGAACATTAAGACATCCTGGCACATGACGACGTCATCTTTTTCTCCTTGGAAAATGTAGGCAGGTGTTGCATCAGGCCAGATAGAACTGAAGTCAAAGCGTTTAACTGGAGGGGCAACGATCAATAAGCTCTTAGCTTCAACCTCCTGGTTTAGGGCTGTAGCAATGTAGCTGCCAAATGAGAACCCGGCTAAATAAAATGTCGTAAAGCCTTTATTTTTTAGCCATGTTAAGGCGGCTTTGCCATCTTGAATTTCACCTTGAACGTGGCCATATTGACCTTCGCTGTTACCCACGCCTCGGTAATTAAAGCGTAAGGTTGATATTCCTTTATGTTCATAGCTGCGAGCGAGTGTGGTCACAACTTTGTTGTTCATAGTTCCTTGTTGTTGGGGGTCAGGGTGGCAGATAATAGCGACTTTATCAGGGTTGTTATCAGCAAAAATACCCTCCAGTTTTCCCACAGGTCCAGAAATATCAACAGAAGACTCATTTGTTCTTAAGGGGCTTTGCATGGACAAAGCGTAGCAAATTTCACCAAACACCACAAATAAAAGAATAATTTTTTAAATAATCATGATTATTCAGCAATATTGACTATAATTATATGAGGAGAGCAGAATATGCAAGAAGGCATGACAACAAGAGAGACACAAACTGATTTTGGCGCTTGGCAGTATTGCTGTTGTTTAAACAGTGTGGGGGGAGCCATAGCCAGCCGGTGGGCTTTTAGTCAAAAGCCTAACCCGCAATTGCTAGAAGATGTCAATACATTTTATCGTACTGATATGAAAGAGGTAGATTTTATAGGGCTTTTGCGTTCACTGAAACAAGGTTCTTGGCAACTACTATTAACTCCAGCTATGTTTAATGCGATGAAACAAGAATATAATGATTTTTCCAAGGATAAAGACAATTTTTTTGGGGATACTGAATTTACCAAGTTAGCAGAACATTATGGTGTGCCTATTAAGGTGATGAATAAAGAAGATAAGACAACGACACATTATTCTGCAATCGGAGAATTTACACAGGTGGCTAAATCTATTATAGCTGATTGTCAAAGCGATAAAGGAAACCTTACCCAGAAAAAATTTAAAGAGGTATTTAATAACAAGATTAAATCTTTGGATTTAGTTTTCGACCAAGAAAAAGTCAATAGTTCTTTGGATAAGTTCTATGCTGATGTACAGAGTTTACCTCTTGAAGCCCCAACTTTGAAGCGGGGGGCTAACTCGGTCAAGAGTATCGAGGGGGAGTTAACCACCTATTTAGAGATGTTAATGAAAGGGCCTAAGATACTTGAAGATTATAGTTTATCCTCAAGTGAGGATCGCAATGAGGAAATTTTTAACAATTTTATAAATTTTATTGAAGACATGGATTCCCCCCCTTTGCTTAAAACCAATCGCTCTGAGGTTAGTGTATCTGGTTCGGGAGCGCATTTTACATCATTCTTGAGTAAGGATGAGGCGGCGGGTTTGCAGAAAGGTAAAAACTCATTGAAACGTGGCAAACCAACCAAGACACAACCAACCAAGACACAACCTACCGCAAAAGAAAATACACAGTATTTGATAGAGACTGTTAAAAGTATGAAAGATAAAAATTTGCAAGCCATTCAGGATATTATTAAGCAAAACAATCCTTCCAGAGAGAATGAAAAACAAAAACCTGTAAGATCACGAAGACAAAGTATGCCGATGCTAGTAAAGAATCAACCAGATAGTAAGAGAAGATTGAGCCTCAGTAGTTTGTGGCTCGAGGATAGAGAGTATAGAGAAGCTAAAATTTCCACTGTACCTTCTCATTCTGACCAGAAAAATAATTTTTCCAGTACGGCAAAGATTACTGAAAATCCGAAGGAGGTTAATCCGAAGGAGGTTAAGAAGAATCCGTCCCCTCCTAATAAAAAAGAAGTAAGGTCTTTATTTGAATTTAAAAAAATAAAGGGTATTAGTTATGTTAATAGAGAAGGTACCACTAAGTTTACACTTAAGATGGATAAAACTAAGCACGGTTTAATTGCAAGAGGTGCTCGGCAATTTTTTCATACCAATCCGAATACACAAATTTTATTGACGAATGTGGGCGATCCTTTAAGTGTTTGTCAAGAAATATTAAAAATACAACAGGATGGGGATAAGATTGGTCCGATTGTTTTTCATCAAGATACTCATTTATCACAAGAAGCAAAGACTATTCTCAATAAAATTAATTCAAACTATGAACAATCTCTTAACCATCACCCAGAAAGTTCAAAGCATTTTTCATTCAAACCCTAAAGGATTTAGAAATTAATGGGATTCATGAGCATAAAAGAAACTATTAGATAGCAATCATTTCAAAATCATCTTTCATGGCAGCACATTCTGGGCACATCCATTCTTCGGAAACATCAGCCCACAGGGTGTTAGCTGGGATACCTGAATCAGGATCGCCTTGTTCTTCATCATAGATGTATCCGCATATTAAGCAAAGATAACGCATAAAGCCTCATTTAAAATTTAGATTTTAGCTAAATGAAGGACTAAATGCCAAGTTTTTATTCATTGAATTTACCGGTTGTTTGGGATACGATAACTTATTTTCTCAAAGCAGGATAGATGTATGAATGAAAACAATAAATGGTATCAAGAGGCGCTTCAATGTTTCCCTGGGGGCGTGAACTCTCCTGTGCGCTCATTTCAGTCAGTCAAGCAAAGCCCTAAGTGTATTCAACGAGCAAAAGGCAGTTATGTATGGGATGTGGATAATGTGCGTTACCTGGATTATGTCGGAGGGTTTGGTCCTGCTATCTTGGGTCATGCTCACCCTGCGGTTTGTGATGCGGTTGATCAAGCCATGCGTAAAGGGTCTTGTTATGGGGCTAACCATCCAGATGAAGTGAGATTAGCTAAGCTTATTCAAGAAAGCATCCCAGTTGAGAGGGTTCGTTTTGTTAGTTCGGGCACAGAAGCTTGCATGAGTTTATTAAGGCTTGCAAGAGGGTATACCCAGCGCAATAAAGTGATTAAGTTTATGGGGGGTTATCACGGGCACGTAGATGCGCTCTTGGCTAAAGCAGGGTCGGGGGTTCTTCAGCATGCACACCCATCTTCTCCGGGTATTCCATCATGTGTTACTGAAGATACATTATTATACGCTTACAATGATTTGGCAGGAGTTCAAGAAGTTTTGTCCACTCAGGGAGATGAGATTGCCTGTGTTTTTGTGGAGCCTATTGCTGGTAATATGGGCATGATCCTTCCTCAAGAAGGTTTTTTACAAGGGTTACGTGAGGCATGTGATCAATCCGGTACGCTTTTGATTTTTGATGAAGTTATGACTGGGTTTAGAGTCGATGCACGAGGGGCCTTTGCTCGCTACGGAGTGATGCCTGATTTATGGGCTTTAGGTAAAGTGATTGGGGGAGGTTTGCCGTTAGCTGCTTTTGGAGGCTCTGCTGAAATTATGAACTGTTTAAGTCCTGCAGGTGCTGTTTACCAGGCAGGAACCCTATCGGGCAACCCAGTGGCTGTTGCTGCGGGCATGGCTACATTAGAAGAACTCAAACATTGTGATTATGCTGCTTTAGAACAGGAGTCTAGGCTTTTGGTTGAAGGCTTGGAGGGTTTAGCAAGGGAATATCAAGTTCCGTTTCAGGGGGTGTATGCAGGAGGTATGTTTGGGTTTTTCTTTGTATCCTCGGGTGTTCATTCATATGAGGGTATTCATCAAGAGCATCAACAACGCTTTACTCGTTTTCATCAGTCGATGTTGGAACAAGGTATCTATTTTGCTCCTTCTGCTTATGAAGCCGGGTTTTTGTCCTTTTGTCACGGGGAAGAAGAGCGGAAGATGACTCTGGATGCAGCCAGAATTGCTTTTGCAAAAGTTAAGGAAGAGTCTATTGAAGGTTGAATTCCTTGAACAGGGGTTGTAACATCGATAATGGTCCAAGGGATAAGGGGATTTATGGGCATTAAAATAGAAGCACTGCGAAATATTAAACTAAGTGAAATCAGAAGGAATCTGTCCAAGGAGTGTTATCAGAGATCTTTATTCATAACTTTTTCTTATTTGATTTTTGATCTTGCTTGGTATGTTGCAAGTGTTGCGATGATTTTTGAATCGAATCATATTGTGCTACAACTTTTGGGCTGTTTGTCAGCTGGTTTAGCCACATCGGCTTTGTTTATTTGGGGGCATGATGCGGCTCATGGTGCTTTGTTTAAGAACCAGTATGTTGCCGAGCTTTTGGGTACCATAACCATGTTACCTTCATTCAATATTTATCGTTTGTGGCGTCATGGGCATAACCGCATTCATCATGGGTTTACGTCTTTAACAACCATGGATTGGATATGGAGGCCTTGGTCACCTAAGGAATACTTTTCTAAATCTGCTTTTCGACGATGGGTTTATCGGTGTGAAAGGGCGTTGTTGACTTGTGCAGTGCACTATTTTTTAAGAGTTTGGTGGGAGAAGATGATTAGGTTTAAGATGCCAAAAAAGAGAGTGGAATTTATCTTAACTAAAAGTATTATGTTGACATTTATTGTTGTTTACACGGGGTTGTCATATTACTTTACTAGAAGTCTTTGGGTGACGTTGTGCGTGGTTGTTTTTCCTTTTATTATTTTTAATTACATGATAGCTTTCTTTGTTTATCTTCATCATACACACCCGAGCATTCCTTTTTTTGATAAACGTGAACAGTGGAGTTTTGGGTTAGGAGGTATTCATTGCAGTACCATCATTCGCACATCAAGGCTTTGGGAGTTTATGACGCATAATATTTTGATTCATACCCCTCACCATGTGGATTTTAGAGTTCCTTTTTATCGTTTAAAAAGGGCTTATAAGGACCTTAAAGAACATTATGGCGATTGCATTACTGAATACAAGTTTTCTTGGGTTAAGGTTATTAGGATATTTAGACAATGTAAGTTATATGATTATGAGTCAAAAATGTGGTGTGACTTTAAGGGTGTTCCCATTCAGTTAAATTAAATGTTTTTAATGATTTAAAACAACAATTATTCCAAATCTTTACTATACTTGTTTTAGAGTACGTAAATATAAGATTAGGTATAGTTATGTTTGAGAAACTATTATATTTTTTGGCAGAAGCCGGCGAGATGGTAGCAGCCAGCTTGGGTGCTGTTGAGAAGTATCTTCATGCTACGAGTCATGCTATGGTAAATGTAGCTCATCGATTAGGGGGAGCTCATGTGCTGCTTCACTCCTCTATTTTTCTTTATCACGGAATTAGTGGCCTGTATCGTATATTATTCAAAGGGAAAACTAAAAGTTTACGTTCCAAAATAGCTAAGACAATGATGTTTTTGTGCATATCAGGCTGTGCTTTAGCGGCAAGTATTGTTGTAGTAACTGTAGGAATGATGCCTGCTATGGGGTTGTTGATAGCTTCTTCTTCCGTATATGGGGCTTTAATGGGGTATCGATATAATAGAACGGCAACAAAGATAGCTCGTTTACAAGAATTATCTGCAGCGATCAAAGGTGGTGGAAAATTAACAGAAGATCAGAAAACAACATTCGAAAAATTGATGAAAAAGTCAGAGGTTAAGGGGTTATTAGACGCCGAGGGGAAAGAAGGTGATTCACCTATTGCCGGCCGTATCAAGCATTTAGAAAAGAAAAAGGAAGAAAGGCGATCAAAGTTTACTATTTCTATTGTTAATTTCACTTTTACAGTTGCTTTAGTGGTGTTGGTTGCTGTTAACCCTATTTTGGCTTTTGCACTGGCAGGAGTCTTAGTTGTTGTAACAGGTTTTAATATTTATAAAGAATCCAAAGAGGTACATGAAACTCTATTAAGTAAAAGTCTTGATGTGAAGGAATCTCTTTTAGACGAGAAACAGCCTCTTTTATCTGATGTAGTTCAGGGTATTGAAAGGAAAGATGTTGAGGCAGACAAAGAAACGGTGAATGAAGAGGTCAAAGCAGAGGCTAAGACAGAGTCAGAGACAGTTCAGTCGGAGTTGAAAGAGGCTGCGGAAGACAAGGATGATAGGAAAGAAACAGTGAATGAAGAGGTCAAAGCAGAGGCTAAGGAAGGGCCAGAGATAGTTCAGTCGGAGTTGAAAGAGGCTGCAGCAGAGACTAAGAAAGAATCAGAAACGGTGAAGGAAGAATCTATGCCTAATAATGTAGAAAAGCTCCCTCATTTGACAATGCATAGGATGGAGGAGAATGAAAAAAACAGCCATGATTTTCCTCCATATAAAGAAGAAGTTAAAAAAGCAGAAAACACTCATGAGAAAAGCAGTGTTGTTCAAAAAGATTTGAAAAGTCTTCAAGAATATCAATCTAAGCAACCTAAAGAGGTGAAAGAAGATGGCGAGCAAGAAAAAGAACGCCCCTAGGACTATGTTTGAGTTAAGAAGTAGTTTGAATTTATCTGCTCAATCTAAATTATTACTAAATGATGATAAAATAGCTAAACAAATAGCAGATTTAGAGGAGCAACACAAGAAAGAAGGAGACCTAAGGGTGGCTCAAAAAATGAAAGACACTTTGAAGGTTCTTGTTAAAATGAGGCAAGGCAAGGGTCTCAAAAAAATTGTAACTCATAAGGTGGGTGAGAAGGTTGAAAAAGAATTGACGAAAATACAGACCTATCGAAAGCAATTAGAAAACATGGACCATATTGATGAGGTTACTAGTCAAGTCCGTAATGTATCCAAGATATATTTGGTATTATCAGATGTTTTTCAGGAAGTTGAAGCTAATCTTCAGGCATTAAAAAGAAAAGAGGAGGCGGGTTCTAAGCCTTCGAAGAATATCGATGCATTGATCGCTAGAAATTTAGGAAAAATATCTGATGCATTCAAGAAGCAAGTAGACGAGAAGAAATTTACAGTAAACAATGAAGTTAAAAGGCTAATATCAACACTTAAGAATTATGGGGTTGATAGTAAAGCTATTAAACAATTGGCCTCTTCTCTTAATCAACGCATACTGAAGCATTTTAATTATTTCAAAACCGATGCAAACAGCATCCTACAGATATTATCAGAGGATGATAGGGCTCTAGAGTTTAGGGTGGATGCTTTCCATAAGGGTCTTATCAAAGCCCTGTGTGAAAAAACATTGCCGCAAGCAGTTCAATTAGAAGTAGTGAAAAGTTATAAGAAAAATAAGGCGTCTTCAGAAAAGTCGATTCAAAAAATGATCAATCAATTAATCAATCAACTGCCGCCCACTTTTTTACCTGAAACCTTAGATAAAAAAGTTATCCAGAATTCAGTAAAAGAACTTATTAAACTGGCGGGTTCTGATCATCAGGTTTCTACAAATAATAGGATTGTGGTAGGCATAAAGGACGATACACAAGATAAGCAAGATGGAGATGACAATAAAGATTTAGGTGGGTCACAAGAGAGTGGAGTAGACGCCAGTGCAAAGAAAAAGAAGAGCGGTTTACAGGATTTTTTCATTAATGTTATGTCTTCCGTTGCTGATATTTTATCGACAGTGATTACCCTTGGCCGTATGAGCAAATCGTTTATGAATAGTTTTGGGTTGTTTTTTGGAGCATCGATTGCACTATTGAGTTTTGCTGCCAGTGCTTATTATCAGGCGTTTCAATCTAAATCTACTTCCCGATCTAGGTTAATTAAATTGACGTTATCCTTGTCGGGTTTAGTTTTAGTGGTAGCAGGTTTGGTGACGTATGCCCTTCCTCTGGGGGGTGTTTTGTTGTCAGCAGCGACTGTCTTATTGTGTGTAAGAGCTTTGTATCGTGTTTATAATGCGAAGGGTAAATATAATGTTAATCTGAACGAATTTGAGAAATTAGGAGATGACTACAGTAAGGTGGCTAGTTTTTCAGAAGACTATATGGTCTCTCAAGGTTGGAGCAAAGAAAAGGTTGCTATGAAGTTAGAGCTTGATCGCAGGCAGGATAAGATAAAATCGCGGTTGGTGGAGGCCTGTCTAAAACTCACGGGATCTACGGTATCTGTGACAATTTTAGTTTTTTCCATGATAGGTCTGGGCCCTTTAGGTGTGATGGTGGCGTTGTCGGTGTGTGCTTTGTCTTCAGGGTTAATTGAAACTTATTATTCCCATAAAGCATTGCATTATGCCTCTTTTAGTTTCAAAGGATCTTTTTATAGGCCATCAGAGCAGGTAACCAAGGTTTCAACTGAGGTGGAGCGTTTAAAAAACAAACCCATGAAGAATATAGATACGGATGTTTCTGGACCCGCTGTGAGTAAAAAAGTTAAAAAAAACAATATCTGGAAAAAATAATAAGGGAATAGTTGTTTTCAAAAATCATCACCATAAGACTTTAGGCTGTGTGTGCTTTTAGAGGGTCTTTCGTGATTATTCTATGATAGAATAGTTCCACGTTATTAATTTCTTATTGGACAATTGCTGTAAATACCTTATGATGAGAACCATTCAATAATGGGATGAAACAAGAGAGCTATGAAAATTGCACCTGAAATTCAAAAGTTCATGAAAGGTATTCAAGAACGTAATCCTCATCAACCGGAATTTAATCAAGCTGTTTTAGAAACAGCTGAGCACCTTATTCCTTTTGCTAGAGAAAATAAATTATATGAAAAATCTGGCATTTTAGAGCGATTAACTGAGCCTGATCGTATTATCTCGTTTCGAGTGACATGGGAGGATGATCAGGGAGTGATTCATAACAATCGTGGATTTCGAGTGCAACATTGTAATGCGATTGGCCCTTATAAAGGAGGGTTGAGGTTTCACCCCAGTGTGAATGAGAGTATTCTTAAGTTTTTGGCCTATGAACAAACGTTTAAAAACAGTTTGACAGGGCTGCCGTTAGGGGGTGGAAAAGGAGGCGCTGATTTTGATCCAAAAGGAAAATCTGATCGTGAAATCAGACACTTTTGTCAAGCATTTATGACGGAGCTTCAACATCATATTGGCCCGACTATCGATATTCCTGCAGGTGATATTGGGGTAGGATCTAGAGAAGTTAGTTATTTGTTTGGGGAGTACAAACGGATTAATCGTCGATTTGAAGGGGTGATTACAGGAAAAGGCTTAAGCTATGGTGGCAGTCGAATTCGTACTGAAGCAACAGGGTATGGAACTATTTATATGCTTAATCAGGCGCTGCAACAGAAAAAACAGTCCTTAAAAGGAAAAGTGTGTGCATTGTCAGGGTCTGGAAATGTTGCTCTTTTTGCAGCTGAAAAATTGATTGAGATGGGAGCGAAAGTAGTCACTTTATCGGACTCTTCTGGTTTTATTTATGATAAAAGTGGCTTGACCTTAGAAAAATTACATCACCTTAAAGTGATTAAGTTAAGAGATAGAAAGCGTATTGATGCTTATTGTGAGTTATTTCCTTTGGCTAATTTTGTGGCGAAAGATCGACCATGGGCAATTCCTGTTGATTGTGCTTTACCTTGTGCAACTCAAAATGAGATTGATGCAAAGGATATGAAAAGGCTTCTTTCCAATGGGTGCATTGCTATTGCAGAGGGGGCTAATATGCCGTTAACTGTAGAAGCAAAAGCACTGATACCTCAAGACCGTGTGGTGTATTTGCCAGGGAAGGTTGCTAATGCAGGTGGAGTGGCTGTTTCTGGGCTTGAAATGGCACAGAATAGTTCGCATGCACATTGGTCTCGGTCTGAAGTGGATGCTGAGCTCAAGCGCATTATGCAGCACATTCATGAACAATGCCAACAATATGGGCAAGAAAAAGATTATATTAACTATGAAAAGGGTGGGAATATTGCTGGTTTTGTCAAAGTTGCTGATGCAATTTTAGCGTTAGGCGTTTAATGATCTACTGCTCTATTTGTTTTAGGGGTATGAGTATAGAATCCCTAGAAAAATAATCAACCCTACCCAGGGGTTGATCAAAAATGCTTCAAGAGATTTGTTGGGGTCTAAGTTCCAAATAAGTTTAATTTGTAGTGCAAAGAGCAAGGCAACAATGAAGAGGCTTAGGAAAAAATAATGGCTCCACCCTTGCATGTATCCAAAGCCAATAAATATTATTAAGCAAAGAACCAGGCAAGCTGTGATACACGGTATAATTTTATTTTGAAGGGTTTTTGCGCTTGTATAAATGGGCAGTTTATCATCATCTGGGAGATCTGCGAGGGCATACATGCTATCGTAAGCAAAAATCCATAAAGCATTAATGACTGTTAATGTTAGGCAGGTTAGGCTAAAGGACTGGTTGTTGATGGTAAATGCGATCGGGATGCCTAAAGAAAATACAATAGATAAACTGAGTTGCGGGAGTGAAAAATATCTTTTAGCTAAAGGGTAAAGGGCCATGCCGATGAGGGCAAGGAAAGACCAATACCATGCAGTTAGAGGTAGATGAATCATTAATATAAAGGCAAAAAGCAGGCAAATAGTGGCTAGGATTAATGCTTCAAAAACCGAGATAGAGTGGTTGGCTAGGGGTCTAGAGGACGTTCTCCAAACAAGTCGGTCAATATCTGAATCGGCCATATCATTGAGAATACACCCTAAGGACCTTGTTACCATAGCGCCTAGAAAGAATATACAGCCCCAGTAGCCAAGGTGTCCTTGAGTTGCTATAGTGAGTGCCCACAAGCTTGGAAATAAAAGTAAAAGAATACCTCGTGGTTGATGCAGTCGCATGAGTTGACAGTATTGCTGTAGTCTATATATGATAATCTTCATGGTATTGATAGGTGGTTGTTCGTCGGGTTACACTGCAAACCATGAATAATGTTTCCATGTTTATTGGGGTTTTTGCTTCATGGGTTATGACACAGTACCTAGCCATTATCAATCAAGATAGGTCAATTATGATTATCTGTCAACACATTGGAGGTTTTAGTGAGCTTTAGGTTTTTGCATGATCTAGATTGGGTGAAACAATTATCGCTGTTAAATCCCAATGAGTTAGAAAGAAGTTGTTTGGAAAATAAAGAATTTACGACCCAGCTTGTTCAAAGATATTTTGGGCAGTTGCAATCAGTTGAAATATTGTTTAATGGAATAGGAAGGTTGCATAGGCATGAAGAAAGTGTAGTAGGCAGTCCTTTTTCAGGTATTAGAGAAGTCTGTTTGAGTGTGGCTGATAATCCATGGATGTTAGCAAGAACTGTTTGTACTGAGAACTGTTTGCTAGAGATTTCAGCTGAACCAGGACCTCTGGGTATCTATTTGGCTAATTGTGGGTACGGCCGTACGTCCATAGAATATGCTGTTGCAGAGAACTTTAGCTACCAGGGTGTTAGTTCAAAGGCTTACCTAAGAAGGAATAAGTGGAGTTTAGAACATGGCCCAGATATTATGGTGATGGAAATATTTTTAAGGTGTTTAGATTTCAATCCAGTTGATCCCCATTAGTAAAGTGCTTCAGGTTAACTGTGTTCTAGGAGAGAGCTGAGTTCAACAGGTGGTAAGCAAGTATTTTATGTTGAGAGTTCCAGCAAATGTTTTTCTTTTGCAAGGCTCTGTAAATAGTTTGAGGAGAGAGCCCCATTTTGTGGGCAAGAACGGGAATGCTGGTTTGTTCTTTAATGAGAAGCTTTTTGAGTATGGAGTGGGTGTTATCTAGTTTCATATTTTCTACACAATATTATCATTACATGTTAATCTTAGGTTGGAGGGTAGCAATATGTACTATAGTGCATCTAAGTGCCCATGGAATAAATAGTACATATCATACAAGTTTTGTAGTATATTTCCTACAATCTGGAGGTGTTTGTGTCTAATGGAAAGATAGCTGATGACGCTAGGGTTATTCAGGAGTGCCGGTCTAAGAGGCTGAAGATATTAAGAAAGATGAGTGAGATGTCTAGGCGGAGTTTTGCTGAAAAACATGGAATATCCCAAGGAACATTACAGAACTGGGAAACATCAAGGTTTGGTGGGCTCACGGAGAAAGGAGCTCGACGAATGTTAAAAGCTCTCCAAGGTGAAGGAATTTACTGTTCATTTGAGTGGCTGATGTACGGTTTTGGGGAACAGCCGAGGGTGCAAAACCATTCTGAGAATAAAGTTATTTCCAACCCATTAGATTACCCTGCTAACTTATCCATAGATGATGAGCTTCGGTATATGTCACAATTGCATTCTAACTCTATTTATATGATTATTGATGATAATTCAATGTCTCCTGAATATAATCGAGGGGATTACGTTTTTGGTATTAAATATACTGATTTTGAGATTTCTTCAGTGATTCGACAAGTTTGTATTGTGGAGTTGCTAGACGCAACTAAACTTTTGCGCTACATACGTCCCAGTTATAACCCAGGGCGTTATGATCTCATAGCGACTAACCCTATACAAGCCAAAAGCCCTATGGAATTAAACACAGAAATTGTGAGTGTCGCCCCTATTATATGGATTAGAGTGCCAGAGTCAGCTTGATTTAGCCTTTAATTTTATCTTCTTCAAAAAGAACATGTCTTTTTAATTTTCGATCATATTTTTTGAGCTTTAATTTTGACTCTCTGTTTCTTGGGTTAACGGTTGTTGTGTAATACTCTCCGGTACCTTCAGAAGAGTTCATCCGAATCAAGATTCTACCTTTTCCTTTTTTTGTTGCCATACGGTGCTCCTATGCTTCAAGTTCATTTTGTTTAATAAGGGACTCACGTGCTTTCTCTAAGCTGCCTTTTTTGTCAATGAGGCGAATAGCTTTGGTTGAGAGATTCATTTTAATATAACGACCCTGCGTCTCATCCCAAATACGTTTGCTTTGAATATTTGCTTTAAATACATGCTTGGTCCGGTTTTTAGCGTGAGAAACACGGTTACCTACTTGCCTTGATTTTTCAGGTAACAATTCACATTTTCTGCCCATAATTCTATCCAATCTTTGAAAAGTAAGCGATTTTAGCATGCTAAAATAAATTAATCAAGTGATATTCGAAGGGAAGCCATGCGGTGAGTAATCCCGCTATGCATCCACAAATATGACCTTCCCATGAAACGCCCTTTTCAGAAGGAAGAAGGTTGCTGATTAAACCACTAAAATAATAAAGACAGATAACGCCAAGTATAATACTTTGTGATCCAGGCATGGTATAGGCAGAGGCTAAAAAATAACCCCAATACCCCATGATGGTTGCGCTGGCGCCAACATGGATTCCGGGTCTTCCAATAAGCCATATTAGAGAGCCTGAGACTAGGATGATGCACAAAGAGGTATCCATAAAGATGAGGGGCCCCTGAGTCAGTAACATATTGATAAAAATAAACAGAGGAACAGCATTGAAGAAGAGGTGGTTCCAGCTTCCATGCAAGAAGGGGGCTAGAATAATCCCAGGTAAACCCAATAGGTGTCGAGGGTGAATGCCTAGAAAATTTAATCGATAACCCAGGGCAGCATTGACAATGTGAATGACAAAGAGCAACCCAATATAATCCAATGCGTAAGATGCGTTAAGTTTGGAGCTTTGAACAATAAAATCTAATTCATTGGAGAGACTTTGCATGCAATGTACCTTGGCAAGGACCTTGTTTAACTGTAAGATACTTTATCACATAGGAGTCAATATGACAAAATCCACGGTGTTTAGTGCTATTCAGCCTTCTGGAGAGTTGGGGTTAGGTCATTATTTAGGAGCGATACAGCACTGGGTGGCATTGCAAGGCCAGCACCAATGTTGGTTTGCCGTGGCTGACTTGCATGCTATTACGGTTCCTCAGAAGCCGTCTGAACTTAGACAAAGATCATTAGACATGGTGGCGTATTACTTAGCCTGTGGGGTTGATCCAGAGGTATCGACTATCTTTATTCAGTCACATGTTAGAGAACACTCTCAGTTATCTTGGTTGTTAAGTACATTGGCTACGATGGGTGAATTAAATCGAATGACTCAATATAAGGATAAGAGTCAAAATGAGAATAAGTCTATTCAATTAGGGCTGTTTGCATACCCAGTATTAATGGCTGCGGATGTATTGTTATATCAAACAAACTTTGTGCCTGTAGGGGAAGATCAAAAGCAACATTTGGAATTAACGCGAGATTTAGCCATGCGATTTAATAAGCAGTTTGGGGATGTTTTTACTGTCCCAGAACCGATTATTAATAAGCTTGGAGCTAGACTTATGAGTTTACAAGACCCAACTAAAAAAATGTCTAAATCAGATGTGAACGTAAATAATTATATAGCCTTTAGTGACCCGGTGGATAAATTAGTTAAAAAAATTAAACGAGCTGTCACGGATTCAGAGGCCACGATCCAATACGATGTGAATAGACCAGGCATTAGTAATCTTTTGACACTCTTTAGCTGTTTGACAGGAGAGAGTATTTCTCAACTAGAACAGCGTTACCAAGGTGCCGGATACGGGGTTTTTAAGTCGGATTTAGCAGAAGTGGTGACGGAGTGTGTAGTCTCGATACAAAACAAGTTTAATGCGTTGCAATCAGATCCACAGTATCTGAGCTCTGTGTTGAAAAAGGGAAGTGAGAAAGCCAGTCTAAGAGCTGCTAAGACACTGGCTCATGCTTATCAATCAATGGGTATTATTTAATCAAGGAAGGACTTATGGCTAAGCATTATCTTTTTTATGATATTGAAACGACAGGGATTAATCCATGCTTTGATCAAATCGTGCAATTTGCTGCAATCAAAACAGATACTGAATTAAATGAAGTGGATCGATTTGAAATAGAGCTGAAGTTGATGAGAGATGTTGTTCCCTCTCCCTATGCCAGCTCTACGCATCAGTTAGCTTTGAATAAAGAGGGTTGCTCCGACTACGAGGCTATGGCGCGCATTCATGAATGGGTTAATGACTCATCGACCTGGAGTGGAGGCTACAATACATTAAAATTTGATGATGAGTTTTTACGGTTTGGGTTTTTTAGAAATTTTTTTGACCCTTACTCTCATCAATATGCCCAAGGCTGTGGGCGTTTTGATTTATTTCCCATGATGAATATCTATTATTTATTTCACAGGGATATTATAAAATGGCCATTCAAAGAAGAATCTCTAAGTTTAAAGTTAGAAGAACTCAATAAAGTTAATGGCTGGGTAAGCGGTCAGGCGCATCATGCGATGGTGGATGTTGAGGTTACAGTTGCTTTGGCAAAGGTTCTTAAAAGCCAAGAAAAAACATGGAAGTGGCTGATGGGAGGGTTTGATAAATCAATAGATTCTTTAGCTATAGAGCGTTTTGCTAATACAGGAGCAATGGATCATCATCAAAGGTTAGCTTTGTGGGTTGATCACCGATTTGGTGGGGATAGAAGTTTTATGATTCCTGTATTAATTTTGGGGAGACATTACCGTTATCGTAATCAGTTGATTGCTATTAAATTAGATGATCCAGCTGTTTTTGGAAAAGAAATTGATCAAATGGATGCTTACATCATGAGGCGCAAACTGGGAGAACCGGGTTTTCTTCTCCCATGGACAGAACATTACCTTAGTGTATGCACAACAGAATATATGAAGCGTATTGAGACGGTGCCCAAGCTGATTACACAACATACTCAATGGCTAGGAGATCTTGGAGAGTGGTTTCGAGAAAAAACATATTCAACCATCGAAAATGTTGATTCAACTGCGAGTTTATACCAGGCTGGTTTTTGGGGCCCTAAAGAAAGGACGTGGTGTGAAGATTGGCATGCAGCTCCTCCTAAAGGAAAGGCAGGCTTGTTATCTAGTTTATCTGATGGGGTGTTTAAACAGTTAGCAATGAGGTTTTTATGGCGGCACTATCCAGAGGTGTTAACTCAAGAAGAGCAAGCATGTATGGAGAAATATTGGCAGCAACTGAGTGCGTCAGATAAAGAAAGCTTGCCTGTGGATTATCAAAACAGGTTAAGAATGACACCTGAAGAAGCTTTGAATGATATTGATGTTATGTTGAAACAACCTGACTTCTCTTCGAAGCAAAAAGAAGTTGTATTAGAATTGCGAACATATCTCATGGAACAATTTGAATTATCAACTTCATAAGATATAGGTGCTGATAATTTATTCATCGGTGGGAACGGATTCTTGAGTGAATTTATTGGGTTTGATGGATTATATTTAATGCCTAATTGACTTTCATTTTATTAGGTTATTATTCTTTGAAAATAAAAGATTTTTAAAAACAAGTGTAAAACAGTCACTTAGAAGGGAAGGTCTCTTGACAAAAGGCTTACACTGCTGTAAGATATGTATTACAAACAAATGAGAGATAAGTCGCATGACAGTAAAATACCAAAATATATTGCAAATTAATACTAATCTACATAAATTTTTAGGCGATATTGAGAATAAATTAGGTGCCAAATTTCGTAACCAAGTTAATAATTTGTTTGAACTTTGGATTCCAACCCTAGAAAAAGGAAATCTAAGCCCACATGCAATTAAAGGGATAACTCAACAATATAGCGCTTCCTTGCAAAAAACAATCGATAAACTGCCTGTTGGAAGAAGGTCTTCTGTAGACCCTGTTAAAATGTTTAGTTCATCAGTTAATAAATTGTCGGAAATATTACGGACGTTAAAACCCGTATTGATGTCCGATGAAATACAATCAGATGCTGCGTTAAAACCGGTTGGAAAACTTTTTATATTAGGACAATCGCTTGTTGAACAGTGTGATAGAACAGTTAAGATTTTAGGGGGTTCTCCTGGTGCTTTTCATCGATGGGGCTCGAATTTTAAAAGATCAACATCAGTATTCAGAAATTTATCTGCTTTAGCCCCTAAGAGTACTCATGAGAAGACGGGAGCTCATAACCAGAAAACGAAACTGACTGTTCGTGAAGTTTTAGAACAACAAAAAAAGGAGGCAATACGTAATGCAGAAGAAGCGAGAGAAAGGTTGCGGTTATCTCAAAAAGATGAACAACCCTTTCTTGGGCCAGAAGTTTATGTCGGTATAGATGGAAAATCATACTCACACCCTATAGATATTAAGCCTACATTTACCGCTATGAAGGCAGATGAGTTTTTTAAATATCAGTCTTATAGTTCTGAGGGTGAGGTTATTTATGATCGTTATCAAGATCTTAATGAATTGAGTGCAGAGCTGAGTGATGATATGGGGCAGAGGCAGAATGAAAATACAGAAGATCCAACTATTTTTAAGATGGAGTTAAAATAAGCTTGATAGTGATTGTTGGATAAATTGCTGGTTTTAAATCTAAAATTTAGTTTTCTGTGTGTCTTGAGTGCGTTGATATCAACCATTATTGTTAACGTCGGAAGTAGGGGTGCTTTAGAGGTTGTTGTTTGATGTTTTATCAACTGTATACCAGGAATTTATCCAAGATTGACGCTTAAAAAAACATGAACATAACGGTTGTCTTGTCTTTGCTTTTTCCTAAAGATTATTTAGCGCTATCGGGTCATTAGTAAGAGTTTAAACAATTATTGAGGTTTAAAATACATCGCTATCTAAGTAGTGCACAAGATCATCGTCAGGATAAATTGTTTGGAAGTTTAGTTGAAGTTATTAATAGGCACCATAAGCCCCACTCATCTTATCAATAAAATCAAGAGGCGCTAATATTATATATACTCAATCTCTTTAATTTGATAGTCAATAATGCCGCCGGGCGTAGAAGCTTCAACAATCTCATCAAGGCCTTTACCTATGATAGATTTAGCGATAGGTGAGAGGTAGGATAGTTTGCCTTTAGTGAAATTAGATTCAGATTCCCCAACAATGGTAAATCGTAAGATTTTATTATTAGACATATCTTCTAGTGTGACTGTGGTACCAAAAACAACCTTACCATTTTTTGGCAGATTTTTAACGTCAATAACTTGAGCATTTTGTATTTGACCTTCTAAGTTAGCTATACGTGCCTCAAGTAAACCTTGCTCTTCTTTTGCGGCATGGTATTCGGCATTTTCTTTGAGGTCTCCGTGAGCACGAGCATCTGCAATAGCCTGGATAATTCTGGGGCTGTCTTTGTTTTTAAATTTTTCAAGGAGCTCTTTGATATCTTGAATGCCTTGTTTTGTCATGGGTACGCGTTGCATGGATAAACCTCAAATTGAAAGAATAATTATATTGATATAATGCTAATTTGTAAAGAGTTTGTGCCAATTTATTATAAAGTGTGGTAAACTATTAGGTAGTCAGGGTTAATTTTTTAGAAAAGGGAGTGAATATGGGAGCTGAAATCAAAAATGTTGAGGGTATTGTTAGTTTTATTGAAGGAAAACCGGTTACTGATTTACAAGCAACATTGAAGATTATTATGGATGACAACCAGTGCGTTTATGTGGATGGTTATAGTGGTAAAGTGTCACAAGAAGATAAAGAAGCAGATTGTACATTAATTTTGTCCCTCCAGGATATGAGTGAAATACTTTCGGGGGCATTAAATCCTACCGCAGCCTTTATGCAGGGTAAGCTGAAAATTGAAGGAGATATGGGTATAGCCATGCGTTTACAATCATTTTTTGGTTAATTCAAACACACAATGATAGGTCAATATCTGCTCGATGTTAGACTGCAGGTGTCTTAAGGTCATTAATGACTACTCTACTTTTTCATTCTCTACCTTTTTTGTGTGTGGAGAATGATGTTCATGTTTTTGAACTGAAGAATCTAAATGAGACAGCTCATCCCATATTTCATCTATATCAGTCCACATTTCGTCACTATCAGCCCATAGTTCTTCTACGTGGTCATTAAGCATAGCTTTTGTGCTAAATCTATACTCACAATAACCAATAATTCCCAGAGCCAGCAAGGCAGCTCCAGTAATGGTAGATATTAATTGTTTATTCATTACTTTCTCCTAGTTGAATACCTTAATAGTTATAGTACACATCTTAAGTTTTTTGGGGGTTTTCTTTACTTTTAAAGAAACCCTATGGATGAATTAATAGTTAGAATCACAGTTAATAGATTATCCCGGTATTGAGGAAAGATCCTATTCTTCCATAATAGCTAGAATAATTTATGGAGTTAATATGAAATCATGGGGAGGGTTAGTCATGGTGGCATTGGTTGCATCTAATATTCAGGCGGGCTGTCATAACCATAATGGTGGGTTGGTGTGTAGTCAAACGGAGCTTAAAAATATCCATTTACAGGGCTATGTTTCGTTGATGAATGTTGCAGTGGGAGGTGAAACTATCATAGAGGGGATGTTGCAGGCAAAAAAGTCTAAATTTTCAGGGAACATAAAAGTTAAGGGAAGTATTCATATGAAGGGTAGTCGTGTTTTGGGTAAAACCTTCATTATGGGGGCGTTAGATGTCGAAAATAGTCGTTTAAAAGATATTGAAATAACGGCAAAACAAGCCGTTTTTAGTCAAAGTCAAGCCGGTACTGTGAGGGTTAAGCGCACACCCAATGACACACAACGAATTTATTTGCAGGGAGGAACTTTGATTAGTGGGAATATTGTATTTGAATCGGGTAATGGTGAAGTTGTTAAGTCAGATCAAGCTAGGGTATTGGGGCAGATTATTGGCGGGCATGTAGTCAAATAGGAGGGTATTGATGAAGAAAAAGAGTTTACAAATAGGTTTTGAAACACTGATAAGGCCTAAGGAAATTTCTAAAACGGATAGCAAAGACGGAAAAGACGGTAAAGAGGGAAAGGATGATGGGTGTAGTAGTTATTGGTTAAATTGTCACATGAAGCGTTTAACCCTGAAATGATTGCAGTTATAGGTTTGGGCAGTGATTCGGTATTGGCTTATTTTGCAGAGTATTTGTTACAGCAAAATCAGGACTGTGTGTTTTTAAATCAAAACGAGTTGGGTTCCAATCTGAGAATTAATAGCCAAGGTTTTACACTTCAAAGTAAAGTTTTTAAGTGGAGTGATATCAGTGTTGTTTATTCAAGAATACACGGGGTAGTTGATGATGAGCTATCGTTTGAGTCGCTAATTGATTTAGGGTTTTTACATGCGTGGTTAGATCACCTTTGTCCCAAGGTTATTAATAAACCACGTTTGACTTTGAGCAATGATGCGAAGTGGTATCAACTGGAGTGCTTGGATTTAAAGCTATTGAAAAAACCAATCTCTTACATGGGGGCGAACACTTACCACCCTTGCAACAATCAATGGGTTTATAAATCAGCCAGTTCTGTCAGGTCAAAGGTCTCTAACGTGAAAAAAAGAGGTGAATGGGTTAGCGAACCGGTATTATTTCAAGAGCATTTAAAAGGTGATAATGTGCGTGTGCATGTGGTAGGTGATAAGCTGCATGCCATGCGAATTTATTCTTCAGCCATTGATTATCGTTATTGTGATCAACGATCCATGAGTCCAACGCAATTACCCAAGCAGATTCAAGAAGAGTGTTTTAAGGTAGCCAAGCAGTTAGAGTTGATTTTTTGTGGCATAGATCTTGTGGATACTGAAACGGGTTGGTATCTACTAGAAGTTAACCCTCAACCAGGGTATCCCTTTTTCGACGAGCCTAAGCATTCGATTTCCCAATTACTGTATAAGGTTTTAATATGAGATTATTAATTATTATTGGGCACAATCAAGAATGGGCAAAATGGCTAGAGAGGTCTTTATGCCGGATGAAAGTTGTTTATATTCCCTGGAAAATGTTGATGACTGCAAAAATTGATGTTCTCGAGTCATTAATGACGATAGGTTTGAAGAAAGAATGCCTGGAAATAAACCAAGATACTGTTTTTTATTTTTCAGACCGACAAGGACTTTATCAGTGCTATCAATTCAATAAGGATAGATATTATCAACAAGCAGCATGGCAGGCTCTTATTTATTTTATCGGACAACAGTACCCCACCATCAACCCAATTAATCCCAATAACAGTGCATTCAGTGATGCCTTTTATATTTCACAATGGTCAGTGGCATCTAATTGGCAAGGATCAGTTCCTTCATGGAGCTATCAAGATAAGCAGCCAAAGGGGTATCAGTCATTTTCTCCGGGGGTCTATCAAAGGGAAAATAGTAAGTTATCGATTGAGCCAATTGCTAACTTAATTCATTATGATGTGATTGATACTGAGCTATTTCGGCACACAAATAAAAATCAGATAGATTGCTCGGATGAGACTGTCTTGGATTTAGCGCAAAAGTTGATGTTATATTATGGGTGGCAGGTCGGTTGTATTACGATAGGACTGACCCAAAAAAATCGTTGGGTCCTATTGTCAGTGTTTCCTGAATTAAAAGAAAATAAACAATTAAAGATGAAGGCCAAAGCGTTCAACCGATCGTTAACCTTCATACAAAAGAGATTATATATTTCACCTGAGTATAGACCTAAACTTACTGGGTAGTTTTTTATGCAAAGAGTTGCTTTTTCGTGTTATTTTTTGAGTGTTGTGCTATATGCTTAATCAAAGGAGATAGGTTATGGGTAAAGAAACACAAGACCATAAAGATTTACAAGATGCTTTGGGGGGAATTCAGATAGCCATTCTAAAGATCCCAGAGAAATATTTTCGCTTGAGCGAGAGTCGTAATTTGTCAATTACCGTAGGCACAGAGAAGGTTACAGTTCCTGCAGGATCAATTAATAAGTTAGTGGTTGATTCTTATAAAAGTTTTGTTAGGGGTTTACAAAAAGATAACAAAAACAAAAGAGCGCCTACATCTTTGAAAACTCTTGTAAATGATCCCAGGGTGGAAGGGCTTAAAGGGTATTATCGTGAAAAGTTTTTTTCACAACCACGTGTTGATCAAATTGAAGAAATCCAAAATATGTTTGAAACTATAGCTAATTCAAAGGATAAACGGCTTACATCTGAAATAAAAAGTTCGGCAAGAAAACTTGCCGAAGTCATCAAGTGGAGGCGAGGATCCAAAGATGAGTTAGCCTTAGCATCGGAGCTGAAGGATCTTGGTAAGGAACATGATTTTGTACAATCAAAGAAAACTGATGATTATTATTACAAGCCTGTAGAAGTGGCAAGAGTTCAAGGTAACTTTGAAAAAGCTATTTCAGAATTACCTTTAGTCAAAAATAAATTTAAAAAAGATAGTGTTAAAAGTAAAGCTAATAGTAGTCTTGTTAAATCTCAATCAAGACCAGTAGCACGAAAACCAGTGAATCCACAACAACCAGTGAATCCACAACAAGTACCTAAAAGAGCCGGGTGACACCTACCAAATAAGGCTGTTGTTTATTTGGGATTAAATGCTAATTATTCCTTTTGTTTTCTTCAAAATGGTTATGTATAAATATTGTTTTTAGAGGGTTTATCTTTCCTGTCAAATTTTTCTATGCCGCTGTGTAATGGTCTTGGGTTTTTAAGTTGTTTTATTGTTATCTATATAATAAATTGTGAAATTTTCTTGTGTTAATGAGGTTTTTTTTAGGGGGCTAGGACCTGGATAAATAAAAATATAACTTTCTTTTTAATTCCAATATAATCAGCTATTTAGTCTTGTTTTTGGGTCGTAATGAATGTTGGGGGATGGGGTATTTTTTGGTCTACTCTGTTGATATTTATGTGTTTTTTGTTTTTGTTTTTACTGACTGGGTTGAAGGGCGGTAATTTGACAAGCAGCTTTATTATGTTGTTTAATATTGTGAAATTGGTATCAATTAAGTGAGAATATAATGTTAAAAATTAGCCGTTTTTCACAAGCCTATAATCTATTTTTCGACATGGTGTCATTTAGAACACTATCAGTGTTCTTGGCGGGCCTAACAGCCTTGGATCTAGCGACTATCGTGATGACAATGATTCCTCAATTATTGATGGGTTTACCTTCTTTCCTATATTTCCCAATAGGGTTTGTGTTTACAAGTCTAGCTGCTACTTGCTTGGTTCTATCAATGATTCCATTATTCTTTAACTACCTTGCTTTTTTTGAACAGCTCATTAAGCCAATTTTTTCCCCATTGAAGGGAGGTACTAATAAGGAAGGTAGTAAAAAAGGGCAATCAAATAGCGTGCATGCCTATGGAATTTCTTTTTTGATGTATGTAACACAGGGGCTATCCGTGCTTGCTATTTTGGGGGGTTATTTCATGGTAGCAACTCACGGGCTTATTTTTACGGCACTTACGATTTTAGTCGTTAATTTCCGATCGCTGCTAAAGGTGGGAATAGAAGATTTTGCCAATATGCTACCAAAGAATCGTTATGAGACCCTTTCTTTGAGTATTGTTGCAGGTGTTTTTGTACCCTTGATCATTATGCAAAGTGTTTTGGGTACCGCAATGATATCAATATTTGTGGGGATTGGTTTTGTAGCTACAGTGATAGGCTTCATGGCTGTTGTGCACAAAACAATGTCATGTGGGGTAGCAATATTAAACATCCTCCAAATCGAAACCCATGATATTCAATATGCGTTAGAGAAACACGTTTCATCAAGCGTTGAAAAAATTGCTGAAAAGGGAGTGAACGTTTTAAGTTATGTTAGGCACAAATGGAATATATTTTTTAATCAACGTCAATCGCATGAGGATAGAAAAGAACTAAATGTTACTGAACTAAAACTTGTACAAAATGTATTGGATAACTTAGGGGGCTTAGTATCTGTTGTTCCTTCAAAAACACTAGGTATTGATGATTTTATTGAGACAGTATTTGACAGGGATAATCAAGCTTGGGCGGCCAGATCTGATATTTTAGATAAGTTAATTTGTTGGACAGAAGCTGCTCCGTCAGAAAAACCATCTCTTAATAAAGCCTTTTATATTGATAAGGGTGTGATAAATTTTTTGAGCAACCATTTAGGTACAACAGAGGATAGGACTTTCAAAGTGTTAGATGCCTGCTTTTTGCTGGTTAAAAATAAAGGAAAGATAAACAATTTACTGCGTAAAGTGGTCTATGCAAGTGGATTAACTCAAGTGCTGGAAGAATTGTTAAATGAAGAAGAAAGCACCTGGGAGAACTCGCAGCATTTAACGAAAATTGTTCCGATTATCATCAGCACTTTAAAAGAAAAGCGCCCAGACTTTTTTGAAGTAAATAATCTACCTACCTTGAATCCTATTGTAAAAAAAGTCAATGAAGATGACGCCATTACCCCTCAAGAAGCTACTCAGTTCTTAACTGATCTACAGGAAAATTTAAATGCTGATAGCAGGTCTGTGCTGAGTGACATAAAAAAAATAGTAGGTAGAGGGCAACATACTGTGACTGAAGATATTGTTGAGGTTTTGGCAAAGCTTATAGGTACAGGTACTGAACGAGATGAACAAAAATATAGGGGTATAATTACTACGCTTTCTGCCTTCACTGGTAATGATACTAGGGAAGGGATAATAAAAGAATATAAAAAAATACAATGGCTCCCCCTTGATTTAGGTGAAAATAGGTCATTCTTGATCAATGGAGTTCAGGTGCCAACAGAAGTTGGAATTATTCTTTCTTATTTCTTGATAGATATCTATGTTTATGATTTTACTTTTTTTAGTGATATTTTGTTACAATTATTTTGTCTCTACACTATCACCTTGGGCCAGGAATCGAAAGTTATTGAAAGATTTCTTGAATATACGACATGGGGAGGAAAGGGGCTAATTCGAGCAGGAGTCGATTTTTTACAGAGAAGTGGCCATGTTTTATTGTCATTGAGGCAGCAAATTATGATAAGCTTTTTGCCTGCCTACATTGCATATCGGGCCTTTTATAATAGCCTATGGTTGATTTTTTACCCCATTTTTGGAGTATGTTTAAAATTTTCAGACTCTTTGGGTTCCAAGGTGGAGCCTATCATCAGCCATTCCTTCGATAGGATTGAGACTTTATATGATGAGGTTTGGAAGGGTTTGATGGAAGGAAATATGCAATATATAAATTATGTGGTTTGTTCTTTTGGAGTTATCACCCTTCTTTTGAGCAGTCTGTTGTTTGAGATTCATATACCAGAAGTTATGGGGCGAGTCTTTTTACCGACTCTGATCTTTATGGGCCTGTTTTATAATCAAGGCCTACGACCTACCGGTGCTAAGGAAATAATTATCAGTGGCAAGCATCTTGTTGATCAATATAACCATATTGAAAATGTTAACCCTGAATCCGCAACTCGTAATGCCAAATCTTTCATTCGGGGAATAAGGATGTTTTGTAATCCAGAGGATAAACAGTCTATTAAACCTTCTGATACAAGAAGAGAAATAGGTATGGGTTTTTGGCAGATACCTAATCAGTTGACAGATGATACAGATGGAAACAATGCATCACGTGAAGGTTTTGAAAGGTTAAGGCAAGAATGATGGCCTACACGTTTTTTAATCATCAAGGCTATCAAATTATTCAAGGGCTATAGCAGATGTCACAAAATACCGTTGCAAGATAAGCAACAAGGTATCCGTGACATCCAATAATAGCTTTAATTTTTATGAAGCTTCAAGGTTTGTTTTTCTTACTAGCATGGTTTTACGTTTGATGCCGCAGGTCCTTTTTGGCTTTGCGTGATTTCAAATTCAACACATTGTCCTTCATCGAGTGATCTGTGACCATCACCTTTTATTTCAGAATAGTGAACGAATACATCCTGCCCGTCTTCTACTTCAATAAAACCATAACCTTTTTGTGCATTAAACCATTTAACTGTACCTTTTTCTTCAGCGTAAGCAATATTGAACATTGAGGCGCAGATAAGTGTTGTAAATAATATTTTCTTCATGACTGTCTCCTATTTTACCTATAGCTTATGGCAGGTTTAGAAGAGTTTTTCCTATTTTTTTTAATTCATAATGTATTTTATCTCTACAGCGATTTATGATGGAATATAAACATCAATTCTAAATGTTTTTTTTGTTGAAGTTAGGCTGTGATTAGGTGTCAGGTTTCCTAAGTAAGGGGCTTTTGGGTGGCGTTTGACTAAGACTTTTTGTCGAGCATGCCTGAGTGCGGTGATGAGTAGGTGATCATAATCTTGATCTTGAACGAGAGACTGAAGCGTTTGTAAGTTTTTTTGTGATTTGCTAGAGGCTTTCTTTTCTTTAAACATGGGGTCAATAAGAGCAACATCGCAGGGGGTGTTTTGGAGTATTTCTTCAGATGCCCCATAGATAAATTTAATGGAGTCATTAGGGTTTCTTAATAAAGCATTTTCAACCAAGGCAGCTACCAAGGGGTTTGACTCAATGGCAATGATGTTGCTAGAGATTATGCAGCAAAGAGTGCTGTCTTTTAGGAAGCCGGCCGTCATATCAACAATGCTTGGGTTCCTAAGTTTCCCAAAGGCTTTGAGTAGCGTATGGTCTTTAGGGTGGTAGCGATGGAGTCGATAAGGTAGTTTGGTGAAATCAATACAATGCACTTCAGCGCCATGATGATAGCTCAATATGCGACCTTTGAGTGATAAATAAGGGCCTTCATTAGGAGGCGCTTTGGTCAGGATAAACCCAAATTTATCGTGAAGGGTTTGGGCATAGTCGGTGAATGATTCGACGACTAAGTAATGAAGTTTCATAGGTAATGATCCACAATCATGAGTAAGAATAAAATACCTAAGTAGTGAATCGAAAATGTAAACGTTTTCATGGGTATTTTAGGGTTAGTGCTGCGGAATAATTTAATCGACCAATAAAGAAAGCGTACGTTTAAGATATTGGCTCCAACCCAATATAATAGGCCACATAAATGCAGCAAATAGGGCAGTTGGACAACCAGGACAGTTAGAATGGTATATAAAAGTATGGATAACTTAGTAAAGTCAATGCCATGAGTGTTAGGAAGCATGGGGATTTTAGAACGACGATAGTCATCAACTCGATCAATCGCTAATGCCCAAAAATGTGGAGGTGTCCAAACAAAAATAATAAGAACCAGAACCCAGGCCAAAGGGTCTAAACTCCCCGTTACGCTTGTCCAGCCCAATAAAGGCGGGAGTGCGCCACTTAGGCCTCCTATGACAATATTTTGAGGGGTGCTGTATTTAAGAAAACCCGTATAGATAAAGGCATAACCAATCATGGTGGCCAGGGTTAGTGCAGCTGTTAAAGGGTTGATGCAGAAATAAAGCACAGCCATTGAGCACATAACAAGTAAGGCTATAAATTGTATGACATGATTGTCTTTGAGTTTGCCTAAAGCTAGGGGTCTGTTTTTAGTTCGATGCATGGTTTTATCGATGTTTTTTTCGATGAGGTGGTTGCATGCCCCACCAGCACAGGCGCAAAGGCCGATGCCTAACAGCCCTAGCAAAACAGTTTTCATGGGAGGGTGTGTTGGAGTCGATAAAATCATTCCAACATAACTACATAACAGCATTAAAAATACCACCCTAATTTTACAAAGGCCTAAAAATAGCTGCCAATGCGGCTTAGTTTGTAGCGGTGTTTGCATAACGGTTCTGGTGAATTAAAGAGAGCAAGCTAAGTAATAGCAGTAGACCGACAGTATTATGTAAGGTCGCGGACCAAAGAGGTAAGGAGCCAAGAATATTGGTGACTCCTAAGCTTATTTGTAGAAGTAATAATAACAGGGTTCTATAGATGGGCCATCGTTCTAAGGGCGTCTTAAGGTAGGCATAAATCATGGTGGATGAAATCGATAAGGTGATGACCACGGCCATGAACCGATGGGACATCTGAATAGCTGTTCTTGCTTGAGTGCTCAGTGTGCCTCCTTCATAATTGAGCCCTATGGGCAGGTTGAGAATATTAAATGCTTGGTGAAAGTCCATAGGCGGCCATAGAGTGCCTTTACAGAAAAGAAAATCAGCACAAATAAGTGCGGCATAGTTAGCGCTGGTCCACCCTCCTAAGAGCATCTGTAAGCTGGTTAATAAAAAAACCAACCATAACGCTCTTTGGAGTGGTGGGTGTTGCCCTTGCTTAGGCGGTTGTTGATCAAGGTAGTGCCACCATAGACAAGACACCAAGGTCATTCCCCCCATAAGGTGAGGCATAACGGCTAAGGGATGAAGCTTCCATGTAACAGTCCACATGCCTAAAGCAGCCTGAAGTATTATTAACCCAGGAATAAAAGTAAGTAATCTGGGCCATTGAGGTTGTTGATAGCGCCGTATCATAAGCGTGGCTACCAAGATCACTAATAACCCCGCAAGGTAGCGATGAATCATCTCTAACCAAGCTTTAGCAGGGGTTACAGGCAGGGCATTCGGAAAAGCCTGTTCAGCTAAGCTCACTGCGGCGGGTTGCTGAGGGACCACCATATGCCCATAGCAGCCCGGCCAATCAGGGCAGCCTAGCCCAGCATCGGATAAGCGGGTGTAGGCGCCGAGCATAACGACGGCAAGACCCAGTAGAACACTGCATAAAGCATGGGTGGAATAATGAAACTTCACAGTGATCTCGAGAAGGTTAGCAGTTTTTTTAAATCCTTGAGCATATCTCTAATCGGTTGAGATAGAGGGTAAGTTAAGGTTGGTCGTTGTAAGGGGTCTGCAATAATCCTTAAGGAGTGGGGAGGTAAAGATTGATGAACCTTAGATCTGGTGGGTAAATAGAGCCATTTAGCTGATAGAGAGGTGAGGGGGTGTTTTGCCAAGTAAATTAATTGAGTGTGGTGTTGGTTTTTACCTAAAATATCATAAAGCCATTCTAACTGCTGAAGGCTTTTTTGGCAGTCTTTGAGGCATTGGGTGGGCTGGTAGTGTATGAGTAACCACTTGTTTTTATCTGCTTTTTCGGGTGTTTTTGCAATTTCTTTTAAGTGTGTTGTTTGAGAAAGCAAACGACCTTTATGAGTGTGCTTTCCTCCGTATAGGGGGTGGTTAACTAAATACACCGCGATGATAATAGGGAGAATAAAAGTTGCCATAAGACTGACAACAATTAGGTTAGATTTTTTCATGTCAAATTAACTGATTTCACCTGCTTAGTACGATGAACTAAATGAAATGTTTTTGCAAGATTTATCTGAATTTTATGATAAAATATGAGGGTTGGTTGAGTGGGAATATGACCTGACTTAAGGGCCTTTTATGAGCTTCAATTCTTTGGTTCGGCTTTTAGGGAAAATAAGGGGTGTTTGAAGAGGTATCGAATGTATGCACCGAGAATCAATAAGGCAAAAATAAAATACTGCAAAGCATAGCCATAATTAATGCCTGGGTTAGGAAATTTAATATCCCATATGCGATGATAAGGGTTAGGTTGAGTGGTTAGCCAGATATAGTACGGCTCGGTTTTGAGGCTGAGGGCTTTTTCAATGGCATCAAGGTTGCCATTTTGAACGACGGGTAAGCTACGATTATCTAAAAATCTGGATGCATTGAGAATAAAGGTTTTTTGATAGGGTTGGTAGATGAGGCCTTGAATGGAGGTCTGATGGGTGGGTTGTATAGCCTGATGATTTTTAGAAACCCACCCACGATTAATCAATATAATTTTTGAAGTTTGTTGGGTTTTGAACGGAGTTATGACAGCATAACCGGGTTGGTGACGGTAAGTTTGGTTGTCAATCAGAAATGTTTGATGATTCAGGAATGTTCCTCGAGTGGTGATGGGAATATACTGGGTGTCTTTTTGTGAGTTAAGAGCAGCTTTGAGTGGTACGGGGGACAGTTGTTGGCGATGTTCCCATTGATGCTTGATGTGACTTCGTAAATTGCCACGAGACCATTGCCACAACCCTAATTTGATGAGAATGAAGGAAAGACACATGACCAATAGTAATCGTAATCCAGGGTGATGACGCCAAGGTGTTTTTTTCATCGACATATTGGCCTTAAGCTTTAAAGTTGTGCTAGTATACTATTATTGTTAGTAAAAGGTAAAGGTATGTGGGTTAAAGGGATTGTTGTCGTTCTGCTTATTTTAGTTATCTATAATTTATTTAGTTCACTGTATTATTTATTGGGTTCCGTTCGGAGCAATGATTTAAAAATTGTTAAGCATTTAACCTACCGAATTGCCTTTTCATTGCTGGCTTTTGTTATTATTTTAACAACTTATTCTGTCGGGTTAATACAGCCAAATTTAGTGCGTTTTTAAAGGGGAGAAAACATATGGGGTTGCAAGGAATTAGTTTTGGTTCATTGTTATTAATTGCATTGATTGTCTTAATGGTGTTTGGTACTAAGAGAGTCAGGTCACTAGGCGATGACCTTGGAGAGGTTATTAAAGGCCTAAGAGAGTCAGGTCACTAGGCGATGACCTTGGAGAGGTTATTAAAGGCCTAAGAAAGTCTTTAGATGGTCCAGATAAATGATTGGTTTTGGTGAATTGCTGGTCATAAGCATTGTTGCATTGCTGGTTATTCGTCCTGAAAAGATGCCTGAAGTTTTACGTGGGTTTATGGAGGCCAGGCGTGTAGTCACTCGTTTATACGCATCATTATTGTCAGAGGATAAGCCGGTTAAGGATAAAGAATGAGTCTTACCGTCAAATACTTAGTCGAAGCTCGCACATGTCTGTTAAAAATAGTTGCTGTGTATGTCTTTTTGTTTTTGGTTTGTTGGTGGCAAAGTGAAAGTTTAATTGCTTGGTGGGTGCCCTTTTATGGGGCCCAGGGTATGATTATTACGCAATTGCCTCAGGCAATTTTAGCGCCGATGAACCTCTCTGCATTTGTAGCCTTTTTATTGTCTGTTCCTTGGGTTTTGCTGCAAGTGTTTCAGTTTGTTGTTCCCGCATTATACCAAGACGAGCGCCAATGTGTTTTAGTCGGCGTTTGTTTAGGAACCTTTTTATTCTATTTAGGTGTTTTAATCAGTATTTATTGGGTCGTTCCATGGGTTTTTTATTCTTTAACATCATGGGCCCCTCAAGGCGTTCAGGTTTGGCCTGATATTCAACATACTTTATCCATGGTTACACAGCTACATCTTGTTTTTGGTTTTGTTTTTGAGACCCCGCTGCTGATGGGACTATTGGTTTATATGGGGTGGCTTTCTATGGAACAAATTACCAAGGTTCGTCCGTATACAATTATTGGATGCTTTACCTTGGGGATGTTATTAACACCCCCAGATGTTGTATCGCAGGTTTTAGTTGCTATCCCATTATGGTTGTTTATTGAAGCAGGTGCTTGGGTTGGTAATTATCTTAAGATAACCCAAAAAACACCCTGAGGGATTCAAGCCCTTCAGGCATGGTTTTTTCATCAAACGTGGCTTTGTTTGTTTGGTTAGTCCTATGCAAACCAAGCACATCCAAACTATGCACATCGATAGGCGAATGAGTACCTCTTTGGGTTTTCTTATCTTTAAAAAACTCTTCAGGAAGTGTATCCATGTTTTCCTGAAAAGTTTCTCTAATGCTTTGTATTGATTGATCAACGATACCCCTGATTTCCTCCTCTCTTTCGAGAATAAAAGGGGGCATCATTCCATGGGTTTTAGGTTGAATTTCAAGTAATTTATCAAATGGTTTTATATAATTATCCCAGTTTTGTTGCAAGTGGAGGTTTGTAATCTCCAATGTTCTGTCAACAACCTCCTGTTTAGTCGCTAGCAAGTATTTAGTATCAATATGTTGTCTAAAACCATTGACTACGGTGTCATTGAGATGGTTATTCAAGTCTTGTAGTTCTTCGGCTAGACTTGACATATTTTTTTTCTTTTGGTTGATTGCCTCTAAGGCACATTCTAACTGCTGTTGTAGTTTGTTAGCAGGATGAACTTCCTGTTTGCCTCTTTTTAATCGAATCTGCTCTACTAAGCGGAGATTAAACTCTGCTACATCTTTTTTCCACTCTAACTGATGAGATAGCAGTCGTAGATGTACGTCTAAATTAGCATGTTTTGTCGGCATTTGTTGTCCTGTGTTTTTTTTGATTATTGGGATAATATCATGATGTTTTTTGTTTTTCAACCATTTTTATCTATAATTAACTGATTATTTGCATTTTTATGTAAAATATTGCTATTGGTTTTAAATAATTGTTTTTTCTGCAGAAAGACAGATATGTGCTATAATACTATTATAGGTAGGAGGAGATGAAGTATGTTTGATAAAAAATTAAACCTGGCCCTGGTTGCTGTTGTTTTTAGTTTAAGCTCTAGTGTTTTAGCAGAGAAGGCTCAAGGAATAGTTACGTACAGTGGTGATAATATGATTTATATTTCGTCTGAAGGACGAACTTTCTACGTTGAGGGAGTCCAAGAAAGCGATAAATATGCAGTAGGAGATTGTGTTACTTTTGAACGCAATAGCGAATACTCAAATACAAACCGTTCGAAGGATTATGCAACCGCTGTTTCGAAATGTAAAAATTAATAAAAATAGCAGTGTAATCAAAGCCGTTTGTTATTAAAACAAGGTTAATCAACAACATGCGCTCTTAATATTGCTTTAAGGAAGATGGGGTAGGATGGTTATTATCAATTAAACATTATACAGGAGAATGATAATGCCATTATGGAATTCAGCTTTTAAATCTTATGTGGATGCTACGAAAAGTGTCGTTAATAGTTCTTTTGGCTCAAATTCGAGTAATAGTTCTGCACCAAACATTACAAAACCTTCTAGTTCATCAAGTAGTCAATCAACCCCTTGGAATTCAGCATTCAATGGTTATGTTGGATCTACTCAAGGAGCTATCAATACGATGTTAGGCAAAGAGGATAGCCAAAGGACAAAGAAGAGAAGCCCTTCGTCAAACAGTCAATCAACCCCTTGGAATTCAGCATTCAATGGTTATGTTGGATCTACTCAAGGAGCTATCAATACGATGTTAGGCAAAGAGGATAACCAAAGGACACGGAAGAAAAGCCCTTCAATGAACGTTTATCCTAGTTTTTCCATGGGTAATTCTTATCCGACACCTTCATCTTATAAAAGATCTCGTTCACCGAGCCCATCGATTAGTTCCAAGATTGCTGAAAATTCTAGTTTTACATTGAGTGATTTTTTAGATCTGTGCTTTAATTTTATCAAACAAGTTCTAAAAATAATTGGCTATGTGATTGCTGGATGGTTTGTGGGGTTCTTTGTGCTAGGCTTTTTAGCTGTTATTGAAACATTGCTAATTACTTTTTTAGCGGAATTAACCAATATCATATTAGCCGCCGCAGTGGTTCTTATTGCTTATCCTGTAGCACAGTACCTGGCTTACTTAGTGTTACCTACGAATACTTATCTAGAACTTCAATCAAAGTTAGAACCACTCAATGAATTTTATTCTATTAGAGTATTCCAGCCTTTAAAGAATTTATATCAGAAAATATTGTCGTATATCAACAGTGATCTGAAAGAGAAGGCCCGGATAGAAAGTCATCATAACCCAGTGGATTTAGCAGAAATTCCTACGGCTGTTCCGGTTGTAGAGGCCCCCCAAGATGCATTCTTTCAGAACACTAAAGCAAGTGCACCGCCCATGAATGTTGAGGCCTTAAATTTTTACTCAGAAAAACAAGCAATAAAAAAGGTTTGCGATCAGTTAGGTGGTGGAAAGCAGGAGTCTTTCTCTGATAATATTCAACCAAACGGTATAGGCGTAAGTGCTCCAGCATAACCTAAAGAGCAGCCTCGGATATCGGCTCTTTATCCAGTAAAATCAAGTGATGGATATTGACATCACTTGATTAATGCCTGGGTAAAAAGTCATCCATATTGAAGGTGCATTGTTAGATAATGGTGTTTAATTAATTCAGGGTATTATTAATGTTACCTTAATTTTGATGAGTTAGGATAGTTCTGAACAACCCAATGATTTAGGAGAATAATATGTTTTTTTGGAACAACGTTTTTCGTAAGATAACTGATGCATTAAGCAGAACAAGTAACTCAAAGCGGTTCTCCGATAATAGAAATGGTTGGGGTTCATGGAGTCGTTATTTTCCTAGAACCTTTTTTCATTTGAACTTGGATCTTACCCCCTTATTGTGGGGTTACGGTGGTAGATACTACCGACGATCCATCTTTCAAAGGAGCGATCGTTATATTGATAATGAAGGTGGTTTTTTTGAGCCAGTTTTTAATTTTATGTCCCAGGTTTTAAAAATAATTGGTTATGTGTTGGCAGCAGGGTTGTTGTTGCTCGTTACGGTAGGCTGTTTAGCGGCTCTTGAAACATTATTAATGGCAGTTATAGCAGAATTAGGTAATATCATGGCAGCTGCTGCGATGATACTGATTTCTTATCCTATTACACAATATGTGGCGTACTTGTTTTTGCCTCCTCAGACTTTCCAGGAACTTAAATCAAGTTTAGAACCCATAGATAATTTCTTGTTAACATGTCTTCAGCCTATCAAGAGCATTGGCCAGAACATTTGGTCGCTTGGGGCAAATTCTGTCAATCAGTTGAGACTAGCTGCTGCTGGGAGACCTCAAAGAGCAGCTGATGTTGCTGGTTCAGAACTAGGTGCCCGGTCACAGGCAGGTCTAATTCAAAGAGAATATGAACTTCCTGGTAATCATTACGAGCTTTGAGTTGGGGGAGGACCCGAATCACTGAGTAGGTAGTCATGGGTTGGGTGTTTTATTCGTTAAAATGAAGCAACAATACGTGTTATTTGGCCAGTTGAATGGGGTTGTAGTAACTGGAGGTTAGATTAAATTACTAATTCCTCTAATCGATAATGCGCTTTCAATATAATCCAAAGCTTCTCGATTAGCTCTTTTTGCTTCTGCAGAATTGACAAGCCCTGTATACGCCATGACCATTCAATATCGATCCTCGCAATCTCCTAAGATCCTCAGTGTTTATCAATACCAACTTTGATGACCTAGACTTTCATGCCTTGCATTATATGGCGGCTTGAATAGGGGTTGTTAAGATTATAGTGACAGGAGGTTGGCTTAATTTTACATGGTGCTGATTAACGTTGGGGTGAGTAACTGTTATTTTGAACCCTGACAAGGTTGTGTTTGATAGCTGAGGTTGAGCAAACCATTGAAACCATTGGAGCCAATCAATGTCTATCCCTATGGCGTCTTTGATCTTTTTTCTTGCTTGATGATCGTGGTAGGTTCCTTTCAGGGTTGCTAAGGTAAGTTGGTGGTCTTGTATGCGGATTTGTAATACTTTTTGATGAGGACCTTGATAAAGGGTTAGAAGGTTTGAAAAATTATTATGTTGCCATTCTAGAAAAAACTTACCTTTGAGTTCTTGTTGGTGGTAAATGGCAAGGGTGCCTTTCCGATAGAGCAAGGGTTGATCGATATCAATCAGGCCAGGTGCGCAACCATACAAGTTAAACACAAGGGTAAGTTGAATCATTAGGAAAGAAAATTTATGCCAGGTCTTTGTGAAGGGGTGGGTTCTGTTCATAAGCTTTATGGTACGTGAAGAAAACATTGAAGGCAAATATTCAAGTGAGGATTGAAAGTTAACGCTTGAGGTTCTAGATGAGCCTATAAGTTAGCAGGATGTTTTAGCTTTATAATTTGATTATTTTGGAATGATTGAGTAAAATCCAGCCATGAATATTGAAATGCTGCGCCTGGTTGGTTGCAGTCATCAAAACACAAGCATTGATCAGCGTGAACAACTTCTTCTGAATAAGGAGTTGCGCATGAGGTTAATAGAACAATGTTTACAAGGATGCTCTGGAAGAGATATTATCGTTATAGTGACCTGTAATCGTATAGATATTTTTTCTTATGGTTTTGAAAATCATGATATTATTGATTGTTGGTCTAGGTTGGTGGGTGTTGAATCGACTCGTATCATGAACTGCTGTTATCAAAAGCAAGGACAAGATGCTTTGAGTTACTGGGCTAGTGTTGCAGTCGGCATGGACTCTGCTATGGTGGGTGAGCCAGACATTCTTGGGCAGGTAAAAAAAGCGTGCCAAGAGTCACGAGACTTAGTGGGTAATAACTCTGTTTTATTTCGATTAAGCCAGTGGGTGATTAAAATTGCTAAGCAAGTTCGTATAGGCAGCGGTGTAGGCCAGCATGCTACTTCATTTGTATCCATGGCCCAGATGTTGGCAAAAAGATTATTTACAGATTGGAAAGAGGTGTCTATCTTACTGATTGGAAGTGGTGATGTGATAGAGTCTGCACTGGGGTTATGGTCTTCAGAGCATTCTAATATTATGGTTTGTAACCGATCGTTGGCTAAAGCCAATGAGATAGCTGCTCGTTATGGTGTCAAGGCAGTGGGGTTATCACACATTCCTGATTTATTAAAATCAGTGGACTGTGTTATTTCAGCCACTTCTTCGCCTTTGCCCTTGATTGGTAAAGGGATGATTGAAAAGGCAATAGAGCACCAATCTCGACCCATGCTATTGATTGATCTTGCCATGCCCAGAGATATTGAACCTGAAGCAAGCAGTATTGAAGAGGTTTATTTGTATCATTTAGATGATTTAAAACTATTGGCAAAGGAGGGAGAGTCTCGACGTAAACAGGGGCGTGATCTAGCGAAAAAACTCATTGCAATGGAAATTATTCAATTCCAAAAGCAGATGAATCTTTGGGGGCAGGCAGATTCAATTAGTCAATTCCGTTCACAGTTGAACGCCTTGGGAGAGCAAGAACAGTTAAGTCTTATTAAAAATTTAAGAGGTGAAGAAAATGTTTGGGCCAAGAAATCTTTAGAAGCCTATCACCGAAAGGTTATGCATCATGCTACAGTATTAATGAAAGAAGTGGTGTTAACGGGTGTGAAATGTAAGGGAATGGAGCCAGTTGCTACCATAGAAGAAAATTGTTTGGAAGAGGAATAATCGAATGAAAGAGACCTTAAAGAAAAAATTAGATCAATTACTTGAAAAATATCATGCACTCAATGATATGCTTGCAGGTGCTGATATTTATCAGGATACTAAGCAGCTTGAACGAGTTACTCGTGAACATAAGCAGTTAAGCCCCATTGTGAAACTATATACTCAATATTTAGAAGTGGCAGATCAAGGAGAAGAAGTTGAATCGATGATGAATAGTGGTGATGAAGAAATGAAGTTGTTAGCTCAAGATGAGTTTCAAGAACTTAAGAATAAGCGAAAAGATTTATTTGACCAGATTCAAATTGCTTTATTACCACAAGATCCGGATGATGAGAAGAATATTTATTTAGAAATTCGTGCAGGGACTGGGGGAGATGAGGCGGCTTTATTTGTGGGAGATTTATTTCGAATGTACCAAATGTTTGCTGAACATAAGGGGTGGCAAGTTAAGGTGGTTCAGCAAAGCCCTGCAGATCAAGGGGGGTATAAAGAGATTATTGTGGAGCTATCAGGGGACAGTGTCTACGGGCAGCTTAAGTTTGAATCAGGAGGCCATCGAGTTCAAAGGGTGCCTCAAACTGAATCACAAGGAAGGATTCATACCTCTGCTTGTACGGTGGCAGTGATGCCCAAGGTAGATGAAATTGAAGAAGTGGATATTAACCCTGCTGACTTGAAGGTTGATACATACCGTTCAAGTGGAGCAGGGGGGCAGCATGTTAATACCACTGACTCAGCGGTTAGGATTACTCATTTACCAACGGGAGTCGTGGTAGAATGTCAGGATGAGCGATCTCAGCATAAAAACAGAGCCAAGGCTATGGCTCTATTACAGTCAAGAATTTTGGCTAAAAAGAGAGAAGATCAACAAAAGAAGCAGGCTTCAACCAGAAGGTTGTTAGTAGGAAGTGGTGATCGATCGGAGCGTATCAGAACTTATAACTTTCCTCAAGGAAGAGTCACAGATCATCGTATCCACTTAACGCTGCATAAATTACCTGAAATTTTGACAGGTAATTTGGCCGAATTGATTGATTCCTTGTTAAGAGAAGATCAAGCGGATCAATTAGCATCTTTGGACCATTATCATGATGAACCTGATTAGAGAGTTAAAGCAAAGCTATGTATTGCAAGATCAAGAACAAGATGTTATCAACTGGGTGAAGGGGTGTTTAGGCTTGTCTTTGACCGATATTTGTACGTTGCCTAGAGAGGTTGTTTCTGAGGTTCAGTTGCAACGGCTGCAAGAGGGGTGTGACCAGCTTGGAAAAGGAGTGCCGCTGGCTTATTTGTTGGGTCATGGTGAGTGGAATGGTGAATTGTGGTTTTTGACGGAGGATGTTTTAATCCCTCGGCCAGAAACGAAGGTGTTGCTGGATGTTGCTTTAATGTTGGGCACATCAGATGCGACGGTGCTTGAATTGGGTACGGGAAGTGGCATATTGGCCGTTTCGATGGCAAGAGCAAAACCCCGCTGGGATATTACAGCTACGGATGCATCAAAGAGGGCTTTACAAGTGGCCAAAGAGAATGCCCGGGGGGTGTCGGTCAAGTGGGTATGTCATGATTGGGATCAGCTTTGGGCGTTTGAATGTGTGGATCAAGTTGTTGCCAATCCGCCTTATTTAAAGGGGGATGATCCTCACTTAGATAAGTTGATGTTTGAGCCCCATAAAGCACTGGTTTCGGGGCCCACTGGGTTAGAATGTTTTCAGCGCATAGCTGAACAAGCAGCCACGGTATTGAAGCCAGGAGGTCGCATTGTTTTTGAGCATGGTAATAGGCAGGCTCATGAGGTGGGGGATTTATTGCTGACGTTGGGTTTTAGTCAGATTAAGCAATATCAAGATGATTTGGGTTGGAGCAGAGTTACAGAAGGGAGTTGGGGTGTATGAGTAAAGTTTTGATTGGGGCGTTAAGTGCCCTGTTGCTGGTCACAGGTTGTGGGTATCGAGGGGCTTTAGTCTTGGAGGATGGCTCTCAGAAGATTGCGGGTCAATCTAGTTGATTAATAAATAAAAACACAAGTATAGGGTGTTTTTTTTCGTTGGGGCTATACCTTGACCTTTGAATAAGGTTATACTGTTATTAATTTCAGGGAGTTAATGGTGAACGCATTTAATCGCATTGGAGCGGTTTCTTTCTTGCTAGGTTCTTTATTCTTGACGGGCTGTAATGTTATGCCCAGTGATCAATATCAACTCAATGCATTGAATGAAGATAATGATTTTAAAGTTATTTATGAGCCGGAAAGGACCTTGGTTATTTTATCGTCAGATGAGATATTTTTACTCAACACCTCTAAATTTCGTGATGATCATCGTGAATTATTAGAGAAAATAGGAAAATTTGTTGCTCACCAATCAAAAGATTTAAAGATCATAATTAAGTCTTTTTCAGATACAGTTCCATCTCCTGGGAGTGCGAAGGACACTACTCAAGCACAAGCTGAAGCTATTGCAGCTTACTTGTGGTCAAAAGGGGTTGAGGCTTCTCGTTTGTCTTTTCAAGGGCAGGGGGCTAGTCACCCAGTATCATCTAATGTAACTCCAGAAGGGAGTGCACAAAATAGGCGTATTGAAATTTCCTTGGGGTAAGGTTATGTTGAAAATTAGAGTTTTATCATGTTTATTATTGGCTTCTGTTTTTTCAGAAGGTTGGGCATCAACGACTACAGACCTTGTGATTGAAGGAACTGCTAGGGTTAAAATCGGACATGAAAAAGCCGGTAAAAACATACCCTCATCTGTCTTGATGGAAAAGGAAGGTAATCGTTTGACAATCAAAGGGGACAACAGAGACCCCGATCGGTGGTACGATGTTACTTTGTCGGCTAAGCAACTTTCAGGGGTCAAGACAATTACCCTCAAAGATCAAGCTAGTTTAACGGCAAAAGGTTACTCCTTGAAACAAGCTGTTCTTAATACGAGCACCTCTGGGACAGTAGATTTGAATGGAGACCTAGATTTTAAAGCTATTAATCAATCAGGCTCAGGAAAAGTACGAATACATTGGTTAAAAGGAAAAGATGTCAGTATTGAGGTTAACTCAGGGCAATTAATCTTGGCTGGAAAAGTAGATACTGTTAGGTTGAAAGTTTATAAGATGGCAGATGTCAATGCTAGGCATTTAACAGCTAAAAGGATCTGGGTTTATTCTGAAGAAGAAGGTTTTGCAAAGGTGAACCCTTCTAAAAACTTTTTTGTTTTCTCTCACGGGGTTTCTGCTGTTGAAGCTTATACCAAACCTGAATTTCGTTCTATTTTATCTTATGATCGCTCCTCTGTTATTTATCCTAACCCCAAACCTCGAACCTATCAACTTAGAAATAGGAAGCTTAAACGTGAGTTAAGAGTTTAAGTGAATTATAGTACTATGATAAGCCAGCTTACGCTGGCTTTTTCATCTTTGAAAGGAAGTAAAAGTTTAAAAAAACTGGGTTATGTTTTTTTCTTATTTTGTTTGTTACCTATAGGGGAAGCCGGTTCTTATTGGGGTAAACCCTCTTCCAAACCGGAGATGGTTTCTCAACATCAAAAGACCTCTACAGTATTTAAAAAGAGCGCTGTTATGACAGCAGAAGTAAATTTTTGGAAGGCAGAACGTCGCAAAACCCCTTCTTTGAAAATGGTTACAGGTAAACCTTTGTGGAGGGCATATCATCAATACAATGGCTATGATGGGGAGCCTGATTTAGAAGAATTTAATGGGTTTGTGATTGATCATTACAATGATTTGCAGCAACAGTTGCCCAGTGCATCTGAGAACTTTATCATGTGTGAGACGATCCTTTCGGCAAGGTTGTTTTTTAATACCTATGGAAAACCCAGTAAGCCTGTTATGTCCTATGGGTGGGAACCTGAGGTTTCTTCGGAAAGTTTATTGTTTATTAAAGATAAAGCGTGGAAACTATTTCATTCTGCCAATCATCATGCTTGGAATGCAGGGGATTTTTCTGCGGCAATCGCTTATTTAAAGAAATCTTCTCAATGTTTGGTGAACCCAAAATTAAAATGCGAGCCTGAAGATGTAGAGTATGCAGTTCAATTTATTCCAACAACAGAAGAGATTTTTCATCAAGCTTTGAAACAAGGGCTTCCTCAAACCCCAGCATTTTGTTACGCACTCCCTCATGCGATACAGTCTAAGCAGCTATACCATCATCAGTTGCATCAAAATCCGCCACCTAATCCAGGTTAAGGCGCTCAGCCATCAGACTAATAGCTTGAGCTCTGTGACTTATGCGGCTTTTTTCCTCAGGGGTTATTTCGGCAGCTGAACACTTGTTTTCAGGGCTCCAGAAGATAGGGTCATAACCAAAACCATGCTCACCATAAGGTTGTTCGAGAATAAACCCATTCCAGGTTCCTTCGGTGATGATAGGGCTCGGATCCTGAGCATTTCTCATGAATACTAAAACGCATCGAAAGCGAGCTGTTCTTTGGTCTTTAGAAATACCTTGAAGTTGTGTCAGCATTTTATTGATGTTATTTTGATTGTTTTTTTCTTCACCGGCATACCGTGCAGAAAAGACACCTGGCTCTAGTCCTAAGGCATCTACTTCTAGACCTGAGTCATCTGCTATACAAGGGTGATTACAGTGCTTGGCACAGTGGCGGGCTTTAATAATTGCATTTTCGACATAAGTAAGGCCTGTTTCTGGCACATCACCAATGTTGAGTGTGGAGGCTGAAATTAGATTAATATTCTTAAATGCATTGTTAAATTCTTTAATTTTTCCGGGGTTGTGACTGGCGAGAATGATTTTCATGTGAATGGCCTAAAAAATCATTATGCAATATATAATGGCGTTATGCCAGTAAGGATTGAAGTCTAGTTGATAGCTGACTTATTCTATTCTAGGGGGAGGCATTCTCGTGATAGAAACCTTGTATGGACTCTATAGATCAAGCAGAAGTCAATGGACCCCATGGAGTATTTCAGGCTGTATGGGTGTGATATGTGTATAAAATCATGAGGCTGTGGGTTGATAATAATTAAAATTCTATAAATAATTCTATAAAAAAGTTAAAAAAATACCGTTTAAATAGTGATAGGGGATAAAAAATTAGATTTTTCCGACATTTGTTCATAATCTATCTATAATATATTGAAAATAATAATAAAAATAGGATTTTTGATGAAATCGTATAGCATGAAAATAATAATATTACTGATTTATATTTTTTCGTCTGTTGAGATTGTTAATGCCTCGACGCAGGAATTTAAACACACGGCTTTGTTAGAAGCTAACGTTGATAGAGAAGAAACTCATTTAGAAAATCTTTTAAGTCAAGCACGCAGTGGAAACCTGCTATCTCAATATGCTGTAGCAGGGCTGTATTTTAAACAGCATGATTATAACAATGCAGCTTATTGGTACAATCTGGCTGAAAATAATAAGGTAGCAGACGTTGTTTTGATCGATGCTAATTTTTATTATTATGCCTTCAAGCGAGCAGAAGTACCTTTTCTTGTGAATCAGCAAGGTTTTCCTACTCGAGTGATTTTTAGTTTTCTTAATGTTTTGAATGATATTGTTTTACATCATCCCAATGCCATGGTTATCGTGGTCACTGATTATTATTATCCTTCTTCTTCAAAAAAAGCTTATGAACAAGCGTTAAAAAACTTAGAAGGTATTGAGGATATTCAAGCAACAAGTAAACGAGAAACCTCCCGCCATAAACAATTTCCAGAATATAAAGCTAATCGTGTAACAACCCCAAAAGAGATTAAGATTTCCCAATATTTATTGAGTAAAATTATTCAGGCGTATGGTTACCCGATTATATTTGTGCCTCAAGTCGAAGCAGATGATGTCATTGCGACACTGACTAATCATGCAGTAGCTGATGACTATAAAGTTGTTATTGCTTCAATAGATAAAGACTTTACTCAATTGGTGAATGATGAAGTTACGATGTACGATCCAAAATTTGGTCCAAAAGATGCCAAGCGAGTCAAAACGATCTATGGAGCTTACCCTGATCAAATGGTCGATTATTTATCATTAATGGGAGATAAAGCAGATAATATTCCAGGTATTCCAGGCATTGAAAAAGAAGTGGTGGTCCAATGGTTAGAAAAATATCAAACCATGGATGTTTTATTAGAAAATACAGATTTCATTCAGGAAGATTATGCGCATGAGCTTATTCAGCATGCATCACAATTAGAGATGGCACGTACACTGATTACTCTGAATGAATCTATTGAGCTCAATGTCCCGTGGGAATACTTATCACAGGATAAAGAAAAAATAAAAAATATTATGGCAATATATCAACAGTTAGAGTTAAAAAAACATTTAACCTACTTGAAGAATAGACCTTATTTTCAAGCAGAAAATGAAGCCATGGTGCTAGCCCAGAATCGTTTAGGTTGGATGTACAAAAATGGAAAAGGTATAGATAAAAACAATGGATTAGCTGAGAAGTGGTATAAAAAATCAGCGAAAAGAGGAGACAGCGAGGCTCAATATTATTTGGGTCAGATATATTTAGAACAAAATGATCAAGAAAGGGGATATTTTTGGATAAAAAAAGCAGCTAAAAACGGTCACCAAGAAGCGAAAGAATTGTTAAAGTCAAAATGAATTGAGAGAAGTTTTATTGAGGGGGCTAGCCCTTCTGGGTGATTAATTAGGTTTAGGAGTGAATGTTTTGAAAGAAGAGTTGTCTGATATTTGATAGGCCAAAATCAGAAAAAACTTGAGCACTTAATGTGATGAAATATAAGGCTGTAGCCAAGAGTTCTCTGATTTATGGTTTGTTGTGCTATAAGTCTAATCTTTAATCGTCAAACCTATCATAAAGCTATGGGTCTTTAAGGAAGCCCCTGCTGCATCTCCAGAAAAATGAGAGCATTGATGTGCACCACACACATCTGTTTCACCTTTACCTTCAAAGTGATTCTCATATGAATACACGGCATAGGCATCCATTGATTTACTAATGTGCTTGTTTGCCTTAACGTCTAATGCTAAGAATGTGCTGCCTCCTTTTTCGGCAAGGTCTTCATTAAAGGTTATACCTCTTAGTACATGTATATCTTGATCATGAATATTTGTATTGATACCGTATTGAGGAGCAAAGTGAAATGAATAGTCTTCATAGTCAGTGCTGGCATCTATTCCTAGTGCAAACGTATCCCAGGTTTGTCCATAATTAATACCGACGCCATTTGCAAAGGATCCAGAGGCTCCTCTAAACCCTGCGCCACCAGAGCTATAAATGTAAGTTCCACCCACTGCGTCCCAGTCCATGCTTATTCTTTGAGCATTAAGGAGGCCTTTAAGGTCAAGGTTGTTTTTATGGAATAACTGATAAAATGCTTTGAATCCAACTTGATAGTAGTATTTTAATTCAGTGTTACTATGAGATTTATGAGTCCAGTTTTCGAAAGAATTAGTAACCCCATAACTTGTTGGATTAATCCAGTCATAATCATACAGTTCACCTTCGCCACTTGATGAAAAGGCACCCTTCAATTGAAACGTAAATTTTGGACCATATTTGAAATTTATGATTGAACTTAATAGGGGTGATTGTTGAGTGGTCCATTCAAGTTGGCTTAATAGAAAGCCATCATCATAGACCTTTTCAAGGGCTTCAAGATGAATAGATCCTAAGGAGACATCCATGGATGTTTGTACAAATTTATTTTGATTGGCGTACACTGCTGTTGAGTTCATCAAAAGAATAGATAGAAGGGGAACGATTGGGCTGTATTTATAAATGTTCATTTGTACTCCGTAACTTTATAGGTTTAAAATTTATATTAGCAATCTAGGATCTTAATATGGAGTATGAATTAAATAAACTCAAACAATAATTTTCAGAGATATCTTACAAGAAGGCAGGTTGAAATATAAAATAAATTTCATTTAATTCTCGAGTCAACGAACTTTTATATAACCATTAATGATATTGGTATTGGCTGCAATAAATAAGCGTTGTCAGCAAGTATTAGGCCTGTCATAGATCAGTGTTTATCGCCAGAAAGGAACGATAAAGGGACACTATCTGAACGCTTGTTGGACTGTCGTCTAAGAGGTAAAAATACTTACCTTGAGCCTCCCGGTATTTGTATGCAAAACCTGATCAAAAACAACGTGACCGTTTTGGCTTGTTTCCCCCCTTATGTAAAAAAGAATGCGATAACTTTTTAGACATTTCGAAGCACTGGGTCCTAGTATTCCTGATCGACTAAAGACTTATTAGTGACTGGTCAGTTATTCTCTAGATGGAAAATCGTTGGCCATGTTCTGTGGCAAGGAGTTTAAGTTTTTTTCCAATGAATGCTCTACCTTGTTGGTTGACCCAACTCATCGGCCCTCCTGTCCAGGGGAGGAAGCCCCAGCCAAAAATAGCACCGATATCTGCGTCACGATCATCTAAAATAATACCTTGTTTTTCACACTTTAGCACTTCAGCTATTTGCCTGTACATGAGTCGATCTTGAATGGATTCAAGCGATGGGGGAGATGAGTGTTCCCACTGCTTGAGTTCAGGCCACAAGGTTTTTCCTGTGGGCGTATAATCATAAAAGCCTTTCTGGTTCTTTCGTCCCAATCGCTGATATTTCTCAACCATGGTTGCAATGAGGGGGCCGCTGGGGTCATCTTCAAAGTCTTTTCCTAGGTCTTCTTGGGTTTGTTTTCGAATGAGGTAGGCTAATTCAATGGCGATCTCATCAATAAGGGCTAAGGGGCCTACCGGCATTCCTAGCATTTTAGCCCCATTTTCTATTAAGGGTGCTGGAATGCCTTCAGTAATCATTTGTAAACCTTCATTGATATAGCTTATGACGCACCGGGTGGTATAAAACCCACGGCCATCATTCACCACAATGGGTGTTTTATTAAGCTGTTTTAGAAAATCTAGGGCTTTGGCTAAGCTTCGGTCATCTGTTTTCTTACCCAGAATAACTTCAACAAGGTCCATTTTGTCTACGGGTGAGAAAAAATGAATGCCTATCATTTGGTTGGGTTGAGGTAAAGACTGTGCTAAACCTGATATCGGCAAAGTAGAAGTGTTGGACCCCATAATCGTATCATGATTGATATGCTGTAAAGCTTTCTCATAGGCTTGCTGTTTGATTTTACGGTTTTCAAAAACAGCCTCGATAACTAAATCACAGCCTTTAAGTAAGCTATAGTCGCTGGTTGCAGTAATGCGTTCCAAAGTTTTTGTAGCGCTATCGGAATGCATGCGACCTTGTTTAACTTGTTTTTGGAAGGCTTGACTAATATTTTCCAGGCCTTTTTTTGCAAGGTCTTCGGCTTGGTCAATTAAGATGACGTCAATGCCAGCTTTAGAAGCAACATGAGCAATGCCTTGACCCATAAAGCCAGAGCCTAATATGCCTAGTTTTGAAGTAGGAGAAAAAGGAATGTTTTTGGGCCGATGAATGCCTTTTTTTATTTGACTTCGTGTGGTAAAGAGTGACTTGACCATTGCCTGAGCTTCGGGTTTTAGAAAAGTTTGTGTGAAATATTGGGCTTCAATTTCCAGCGCTTGATCGAAGTCAACAAGCAAGCCTTCATAGATCGCAGCCATGGCTGCACGAGCACCAGGGTATCGTCCGAAGGTTTGTTGGCGGAGTATGCCATTGGCTCCGCCCCATATCATCAGGCCATTTTTAGAATAAGGAGGCCCTCCAGGGATGCGGAATTTAGGTAGATCCCAAGGCTGTTTGGCAGTCGGGTTGCCCATGATCCATTCGGAGGCTTTGTCAATCAGATCATCTTGTTCAGCTACTTGATGAACCAGGCCTTGTTTTAATGCTGCTTGTGGAGGTAACAGTGACCCTCTTAAAATCAGTTTTAATGCTCCTTCACTGCCAAGGTTTCGAACCAATCGGCAGGTGCCACCTAACCCGGGAAGAATGCCTAATTTGACTTCGGGCAAGCCTATTCTAGCGCTGGAGTTATTGGCCATGATGCGATGATGGCAGGCCAGAGCTAACTCAAACCCCCCTCCGAGGCAGCTTCCATTGATGGCAGCTACAATGGGGGTGTTGGATGTCTCTAGGGTGCGAAACAGTTGTTGAATAGTCATGATGGCATTAAATAGCTCTTTGTGTGGGTCAGGGCGAGTGATCACTTCTTGGATATAGTTAAGGTCGGCGCCAGCACTGAAGGTGGATTTAGTACTGGTTAAGATGATTCCTTTACAGGATTGTTTAAGGGCTTGTTCTAGTTTTGTTTTGAAATCACTCAGAGAGTCTTCATTTAAAACATTGGTGGATTGAGTGGGGTGATCCCACTCTAAAATGACAATGCCATTGTCCTTGGTTTTTAAGTTAATGTAGTCCATTACAATACCTCATATTCGTTCAATAATTGCGGCTGTTCCCATGCCCCCAGCAACACAAAGTGCGATGAGTGCTCTTTTTGCCTTGCGTCTTTTTAATTCATCGATAGCCATGCCAAAAATCATGGCTCCGGTAGCACCTAATGGGTGACCCATAGCGATGGCTCCACCGTTAACATTAAGGCGACTATCATCAATACCCATTTCTTTCATGAAATGAAGAATAACAGAAGAAAAGGCTTCGTTGATCTCCCATAAATCAATGTCATCCGCGGTTAGTTTTGCTTGAGCCAATGCTTTTTTAGCAACTTTCGCCGGAGCCGTTAACATGATGGTAGGGTCACTGCCTAGAGAAGTTAGCATGCGTATTCTTGCGCTAGGAGTTAGGCCGTGTTTTTTTCCAAATGATTCATTGCCCAATAACACGGCTGCAGATCCATCAACGATTGCTGAAGAATTACCGGGGTGATGAAAGTGTTGGATATTTTCAAGCTGAGGGTAACGTTGTACCGCCACTGAATTAAACCCGGCCAGTTGCCCCATCATAGTAAAGGATGGGTTGAGTTTGCTTAGGCTCTCAGTGGTACAGTCCTGACGAACATTTTCATCATAATCCAGAACTATTTCACCAATATGATTATGAATGGGGATAATGCTGTTTTTAAAATAGCCAGCTTGTTGTGCATGAGCAGCTCGCTGATGGCTTTGTGCGGCATAAGCATCCAGTTCTTCACGTTGATAGCCATCCAATGATGCAATTAAGTCTGCACTGATACCCTGGGGTATAATGGAAAGATCAAAGGCAATAGAGGGGTCTGCAATCATAGCGCCGCCATCCGCGCTCATGGGTACTCTAGACATAGACTCTATGCCGCCAGCAATGGCACACTGAATTTGTTGGCTATGAATTTTTGCAGAAGCAATACCAATGGCATCTAATCCAGAGGCACAGAAACGATTGATTTGCATGCCCGTGCAAGATTCGGGTAAGCCTGCTTTTAAAGCAGCCGCTCTTGCTATGTTAGCACCTTGCTCACCAACAGGCATAACACAACCAGCAATGACATCTTCAACCCATGGGGTTGCTTGAGTATTGCGCTGACAAAGGGCTGATAAAGTTTGTGTGAATAAATTGACTGAAGTAATGGGGTGTAAAGACCCTGATGACTTCCCTCGACCACGAGGACTCCTGACGGAGTCATACACATAACAATCCATAAAAACATTCCTTGTTTCCTACTTATTAATTATACGACATATTTTTTTAAAAAGCAATGTTATCCACTGTTAGGTATTTACTGATGGTGTTCTGTGTTATTTACTTGGGTTATGATGATTGGTTGTTTGGTAAAATTATTGTGTATCAATTATTTATTATTCTTGGTCGAGTTTTGAAGTTTTTGGTGGGCTTATCTTCTTTTTTTGCCGACAACTTGATGCTTTAGAAATACAATGCATGGGTGGTCAATGAAACAGAATATATTAAAGAATACATTAAATTTCCTAGAAGTTTTTTTCGATAACCATTAAACTAATTTCACATAAGTAAGGATTGGCTATGAAAAAATTAGGAATGTTTATTGTGGGTATGTTGTATGCGGGGCATAGTCTTTTAGCTCAGGCGGATAATAATACCCTACTAAGTCAAGCACAAAAAGGTGATCGAAATGCTCAGTATAGCGTAGCGCAAACTTATTTTGATCAAAACAATTATCAACAAGCTCGTTTTTGGTATCAAAAAGCAGAGCAACAGAGAGTTGCTGATATTATCTTGTTGGATGGGTTGTATTTTCAGTACCAAGCCTATAATAAATATGAGGGTTTTACCAATAAAAATCACGAGCCATCTGGGGCTATTTATGGGGTGATAAAAATTATTGATAAACTTCGCACACAATTTCCAGATGCCTTATTGGTTGTTGCTTTGGATACGGCTTTTAAATCAGATGATTTTACGAGCTGGTCAAATTACTACACCCGGTCGGGTAAAAGTAGTCGACAACAAGATAATAAAAACTATAAATCAACACGCCAAGCTACCTCCACAAAATTATTTTATCAAACGCCATTTATTTGGGGGACCCTTCATGACCGAGGAATACCTATTATTCATCAGAAATATATAGAGGCTGATGATATTATTGCAACCTTATCTAGACAAGCTCAGGAGCACGGTTTTAAAGTGGTTATATGTTCCGGGGACAAAGATTTTAATCAATTGGTTACAGATAATGTTGCTATTTATAACCCTATCTTTGATCGATATAGCACCACCCAAGAGATTAAGCGGTTTTATGGGGTTTCTCCCAAACGGTTTTTAGACTATTTAACATTGATGGGTGATAAAGCTGATAATGTTCCTGGCATAACTGGGATCAATAAAAACATGGCTAAAGATTGGTTGCAGCAATATGGTTCATTGGATGGGATTATTAAAAACAAACACTTCTTAGAGGGAAAAGCAGGACAGTCTTTCCGAAAATCGGCCGATAAAATTAGACATTATCAATCCTTATTAAAACTGAATGATCATGTAAAGCTCGATACTCATTGGGGCCATGTGATGCAGCAAAGTAGTAAGCCTGAATTATTGCTAGCAACCTATCAGCGGTTTAATTTTAAATTGTTAAAAAAGGCGTATGAGGTATCAGCTGGTTTGAAGCAACCTTCATCCTTAGCAATGAAACAAGCTCAATACCATTTAGGCTGGATGCATGAGAAGGGCTTAGGGGGAGATAAAAATAATATGAAAGCTAAGCAGTGGTATGAAAAATCGGCTAGAAAAGGTAACAAAGAAGCCCAATTCTCTCTTGCAAGACTGTATGAAAAACAAGGGGAATTAAATGATGCTTATCATTGGTATCAGGCTGCATCCAAACAAGGTCATGCTAAGGCTCAGCAGTTTTTTTCTCAATTATTGATGATGAAAAATGATTATGTTAATGCTGAATACTGGGGCAGACAAGCCGCCAAACAAGACAATGTTGATGCGCAATATGCGTTGGCTAAGTTGTACCAAAAAAATGCCCTATACTGGTTCAATAAAGCCTCTATGAAGGGTCATGAGAAAGCTAAAAAAGTTTTGCAAGCTTTACCCATAGTCAGCGATTAATTGTAAAGCTAGATTAGGTCGCTTATTTTAGCGGCCATAATAAAATCATTATCAGTAAGCCCGTTAACAGCATGGGTCGAAAGGTTAACGGTGCAGCTGCCATAGCTTACTTCAAGGTCAGGGTGGTGATCCTCTTGATTCGCAACCCAAGCAACGGCATTAACAAAGCTCATGGTTTGGTAGAAGTTATTAAACTTAAATGTTCTTGTAAGCGTGCTAGTGTTTGTTTCTAATGACCATTTATCAAGGCTTTTTAAGTGTTCATGAATAGCTTTGTCGGTCATGGGAGAAACGCCCCCTTCACAAGGTTTGCAGTGCTTTTGTTTCCAGTCCATGAGTAGTTTCCTTTTTTATGAGTGACAGGTGTTGATAAATAATCGCTGAGGGGGGTATTTACTTGGGGACAAGCTTGCATGTAGGGGGTAATTATGATTTGATTGAGAAGTTCAGGAGGGTTATGTATGAAATGTGTATGCGTTACCGGAGCCAGTGGGTATATTGGTTCTTGGGTAGTTAAAATGTTATTAGAGGAGGGTTTAACGGTACATGGAACGGTTAGGTCGTTGGAGAACAATGAGAACAATGAACATTTATTTGCTATGCAACAGGCGTACCCCAAGCTAAAACTTTTTAAGGCGGATTTATTAGATTCTGAATCATTTTTACCTGCATTGGAGGGGTGTGATACTTTGTTTCATACAGCATCACCGGTTTTGATTGTTAAGGTAGCTAACCCAGAAGAACAATTGTTAAGGCCGGCCATTGAAGGAACCAAAGGGCTGCTATCTGCATTAAAAAAAGTCGATTGCGTTCGAAGGGTGGTGTTAACTTCAAGCATTGCTGCTGTTTCTAAGGGAGGGAATGGTCTGGGCTCTGGAAAAAACGGTGCTTACACTGAAGAAGATTGGAATGATAACCCAACACACCCGTACTATAAAAGTAAAACTTTAGCAGAAAGGGCAGCATGGGAGATTGCGCACAAGCAGGACCATTGGACGATGGTAGTCATTAACCCAGGTTTAGTGATAGGTCCCAGTTTATCGAAGCGATTGGGAATGAGTGTTCGAATCATTCGAGATATTTTGAAGGGTAAATACCCATTATTTGCTCCCAATTTATACTTTAATTGCGTTGATGTTAGAGACGTTGCTAAGGCGCATGTTTTGGCAGCAAAATCCGGCCAAGGGCGATACCTCGTAGTGAACGAGCCCATCAGTGTTCTTAGCATCGGTAAAATGTTGAAGAAAGGTTTCCCTAAGCGATGGTATTTACCGGTATGGAAATTACCCAATTTTGTTGTGCGTTGTGTGGCTCCGCTGGTTGGGATTAAGCAAGAGATTCTTCGTCGTAACTTAGGTCAGTCTGTAGCGTACGACCATCAGAAGTCATTACAGTTAGGCCTTCAATATCGCAGTTTGCAAGAAACTATTTTAGAGCATGCTAAGCAACTGGAAGAAGATCACCTCGTTTAAGCCATAAGAGGAAATAGCGTGAATCATGAGAAAGATTGGTTAGCGTGGTTGTGTTGCAACCATAGTAAAAGTCAAGGAAAGCAGATTGTTATTCCTAAACAATGGCATAAGTTTGCAGAGAGTTACGGTTTGAGCGTTCAATGGGGGGCTAACATGATGTGGGAAGTTCCTACAGATAAATTGCAATCTCAACTCATTCAAAAGTATGTGAAATACCCTTGTGATATTCATGTTGTACAGAGTATCAATTCTACGCATGATCATTGTTTTTATGCCAAAGAACTTCAGCTCTACCAGGTTTTTATCGCAGAATATCAAACCCAAGGAAAGGGGTGTAAAGGGGACCCCTGGGTGGCTTGTTTTGGTGAGAATCTCTTGGTTTCAGCTGTTTTTCCTTTCAAAAAAAGTAAAGAATTAGCCGTTGAAATTGCACAAGCGTTAGCGGTGTGTATTCAGGCTTGGGTTCCTAACAATAAAGTTAAGGTTAAGTGGCCCAATGACGTGATGATTGATGATGCAAAGTGTTTGGGAGTGAAAGTTTCTGAGCCCATGTCAGATGCTGTTGATGGTTTTATTGTCAGCTTTGGTTTTAATGTTAATATGCTCAAAGGGGGCCCGCGGGATCAGCGCTGGACCAGCCTTCAAAAAGAAACCGGCGTCACATGGGATCGAAATTATGTTGCAGGCCAGCTATTACAATCCATCCTTACCTTGAGCAACCGATAAATTCTTTGAGGGTTTGAATCTTTTATTTTTATCAATAATTGGTTACACTGCTCCGTTAAGGAGAAAATATGTCAGTCAGTCAATATGTAAAAACCCCAGAAGAAATCAAAAAAATGCGAATAGCGGGTGCTTTAGCGGCAGGTGTTTTGGATATGATTCGCCCCTATGTTATCAAGGGGGTTACGACTTTAGAGTTGAATGATCGTTGTCATCAGTATATCACCGAGGTTCAGGGGGCTATTCCGGCACCTCTCAACTACAAGGGGTTTCCCAAGTCCATTTGTACGTCTGTTAACCATGTGGTGTGTCATGGAATTCCGAAAGAAAAACCATTAAAGGATGGAGATATTCTCAATATTGATGTAACAGTTATCAAGGATGGTTATCACGGCGATACTAGCGAAATGTTTGTGATTGGTAAGCCTTCTTTTGCTGCACAAAAGGTGATTAGAGTTGCTCAAGAGTGTCTTTATCTTGGAATTAAATTAGTTAAGCCGGGGTTAAGTTTAAAGGTGTTAGGTTCGGCCATTGAAAAGCATGCGCTGGCAAATTATTGCACAAGTGTTCATGAATACTGCGGCCATGGTATTGGTTCGATGTTTCATGAATCAGGGTTTCAAGTTTTACATTATGATGATGACTCTGTTGAAGATATTGTTATCGAAGAGGGTTTGACCTTTACCATTGAACCGATGGTTAATTCAGGTGCTCGACACGTACGTTTACTGGGAGATGATTGGACAGTCATTACTAAAGATAGGTCTCCATCTGCTCAATGGGAACATACCCTACTGGTGACAGACAATGGGTGCGAGGTGTTAACGGCAAGAAAAGATGAAGTATTGCCTATTTAGTTTTAACCGCCTCGATTATGGCTGGAACAGCTTCAAATAAATCTCCAGCATAACCGTAATCAGCAATTTTGAAGATGGGGGCTTGTTCATCTTTATTAATTGCAATGATGGTTTGACTGTCTTTCATGCCAGCTAAATGTTGAATGGCACCTGAAATTCCCACAGCAATGTAAACGTCGGGAGCAACAATTTTACCGGTTTGACCCACTTGATAATCATTGGGAACAAAATCAGCATCCACGGCAGCTCTCGAGGCTCCTATGGCACCATTAAGTTGATCGGCTAAGGATTCAATCAATTGGAAGTTTTCTTTGGACCCTAACCCCCTTCCACCAGAGACAACAATGTCGGCATTTTGAAGGTCAGGTCGATCACTCGAATGCGATTCCACCTGGATGACTTTGCAAAGATGGGTTAATTTTAAAGGCAAGGAAGCATGAGGGCAGGGAGCTTGTTTTTCTTCGAGGGGTTTAAAGCCACTGGTTTGGATCGTTAGGGCTTGTTTGGGCTGAAGGTTTTCTAGGGTCTCAAGAGCATTGCCTGCATAAATAGGCCGTTGGTATTGGTGGGATGAAAGAATCGATGTGATATTGGTAATGGGCGCAATATCAAGAGCCGCCGCAAGCCTGGGTAAACAGTTGCGACCACTGGTATGGCTGGGCATGGCAACAATATCAAAATCTTTACATAGCTTGACAAGAGAATGTGTCGTGTCTTCTGCAGTGACGGCATTTGAGCTATTCAACGTGTGAACTTTAGCGGTGCCTTGGATTTGAGTGGCTTGATGAACTATATTTTCCTGGCAGTTACCAACAAGGGCGATGGTTCTTTCATGATCTTTGAAGGCCTCACTGAGTTTAAGCAGCGTTTTGGGTAAAGTATGATGTATAAAGTCTATGAGTAAAATTTTCATAAAATTCCTTTTTTTTGTAGGTCATGAATGAATTTTGATAAATCGGTGTACACGGTTCCGGGTGTTCTTGATGTGGGTTTAGAGACTTGAATGAGGCGAGTACGAGGTTCCTGATTGTTTTGAGGGTAAGTTAAAAGGTCAATGGGTTTTTGCCGGGCTTTGATTAGGTTGGGCAGTGCAATGTAACGAGGCTTATTGAGTCGAAGGTCAGTGGTGATAACCGCGGGTAAAGAGATTTCAATAGTTTCTAGACCTTCATCGACCTCTCGGGTTGCTGTTGCTTTCGCATTGTTTATCGTAAGGTTTGAGATAAAGGTTGCTTGAGGCCAGTTAAGGAACCCTGCTAAAAGAGGACCCACTTGACTATGATCTCCATCAATGGCTAGTTTTCCCATGAGAACTAGATCGGGAGAAATGTCTTTCATCGCTTGTTGTAATAATTTAGCAACGACCCAAGGCTCATCTGGTGGGGGCTGATCAATGCGTTTTGCGTAGTCTGCGCCCATGGCTAATGCGTGACGCAAAGTTTCATCTCCATTTACCGTGTCAATGGTCAACGCAGTAATGGTTTTGCAAAGACCTTTTTCCTTTAATCGTAAGGCTTCTTCCAACGCAATTTCATCAAAAGGGTTCATCGACATCTTGACACCCTCTTTGACAACTGAAGTTTTGTCTTCTTTAACATGAATGGCAACATTGTAGTCAATGCAACGTTTACAAGGTACGAGTATATTCATTAATAACCTCCGGTTTTTATTATAGCATAATAATATTGATTGATGAGGTCTTTTACGGCTAACCTATAGTTCAAATCAAGAGTGGTTGAATTGAATGGACAAACTAAAATGTGACGTGGTGATTGTTGGAGCAGGTCCAGCCGGACTTTCATGTGGAATTAGACTAGCCCAGTTAGCCAAAGAACAAGGGAAAAGCTTAGAGGTGTTTATTCTGGAAAAAGGTTCCGAGGTTGGAGCACATATTATTTCGGGGGCTATTTTTGAGACAGCAGCGCTGACAGAGCTTATTCCTAATTGGCAAGTGACGGATGCGCCCCTGAAAACGAAAGTTACTGAAGATGCTTTTTATTGGCTGAGTAAAAAGACATCTTATTCACTGCCTGTTCCACCAGGGCTGAATAATCGGGGAAACTATGTCATCAGTTTGGGTAGGTTATGTCGTTACTTAGCAGCTCAAGCTGAATCTCTCGGAGTACAAATTCTTCCAGGGTATAGTGGAAAGGATTTTATGCTGAATGACAAAGGAGAAGTTAAGGGGGTTATCACCGGAGAAAAAGGGATTTTAAAGACAGGTGAGCAAGGAGGTCAGTATCAACCAGGCATTGCTATTGAGGCTAATAAGGTGGTTGTTGCTGAGGGGGCTAAAGGATCTTTGGCACAAAAAGCCATGGAAATATTTCATTTGGATAAAGACTGTCAGCCACAAACTTATGGGTTAGGGTTCAAGGAAGTGTGGCGCGTGAGTAGTCAGATGCATCAGCCTGGTAGGGTTGTTCATACCGCAGGTTGGCCCATGAATTCTTCAACTTATGGTGGGGGTTTTCTTTACCACGGGGATGATCAAAAAGTGATGGTCGGTTTGATTATGGGGATGGATTATAAAAACCCTTATTTGGATCCTTTTAGGGAGTTTCAGCGATATAAGCACCACCCCTTGATTCAGCGTGCCCTTGATCAGGGCGAAAGGTTGAGTTACGGTGCTAGGACGATTAATGAGGGGGGTTATCAAGCTGTTCCTCAGTGTGATTTCCCGGGGGGGGTGATGATAGGGTGTTCAGCAGGTTTGTTAAACATTGCTAAAATAAAGGGTTCTCATAACGCTATTCGGTCTGGAAAATTAGCGGCGGAAAATATTGTCAAGAATTTAGGTGCTAAAGAAATCAGTGTCACGAATACATTTACCTCAAAGCTCATGCAAAGTGGGGTGATCAAAGAGCTAAGGAGTAGTCGAAATATTCGGCCAGGGTTTTACCGAGGCAATTTTTTTGGGGTTGTGAATGCAGCGTTTACCAGTTATGTATCGAGAGGGTATGAGCCCTGGACAATAGCGCTGAAGCCAGATAAAAATTGGGATCAGCATGATCAGCATCAACCGATTGATTACCCTGCCCCTGATGGCGTGATTAGTTTTGATCGACCGACATCTGTTCAATTAACCAACACCAATCATGCAGAAGATCAGCCAAGTCATTTGGTTTTAAAGAAGCCAAGGTTAGCTATTGAGCACTATTATCAGTTATACAGATCTCCAGAGACTCGTTATTGTCCAGCAGGAGTCTATGAAATTGTTGATGTAGATCATACCAAGAAATTACAAATTAATTCACAAAACTGCATTCATTGTAAAGCGTGTTCAGGTGGAAATATTCAATGGGTTTTACCGGAGGGGGGAGATGGTCCCAGGTATGTTGATATGTAATTTTAATCAGTTTCGTAAAGAGGGATGATGAGGGTTTATGTAGGGATGTGTTTGACTATGTTAATATTAGATGCCTTTTGGATTTATGGTTTTGGTTACCCATTATACTAGGCTTTTATTGGAGACTTATTAAGGTCTGGGGCGCTTAACTATGGTGTCATAGCTCTTGTTTATGTGCTCTTGGTTTGGGGCCTTGCACGGTTGGTTTTGGCTCAGTCTCTGAGTCGACAGGAGGCTCTTAAGTTGGGCTGTTTATATGGCGTTATTGTCTACGGAGTTTATAGTTTAACGTGTTGTGTTCTCATTCAGGGTTGGCCTTTAAGTCTGGCATTGATGGATACTGTTTGGGGAGGTTTTTTATGTTCAGTAACAGCTATGGTTGGATACAGTATTAAGCGCCCTTAGTGATGAGTTGGCTAAAACCTGTTTGTCTAAGGGCTTCATAGGTGCATATTGCGACTGCGTTGGATAGGTTTAAGCTTCTTGATTGAGCCTGCATGGGAATATAGAGTAACTGTTCTTTGGGCAGTGATGTAAGAATATCCGAGGGTAGGCCACGTGTTTCGGGTCCGAAGACAAGGGTGTCATTTTTTTGGTATGATACGGTGTCGTAGCGTGTTGTACCTTTGGTTGTTAACCCAAAAATACGTTGAGGTCGATGGCTTTCTATCCAATGGTCCCAATTAGGGTATCGTTTAACATGTGCCAGCATGTGATAATCTAAGCCAGCACGCTTAAGTTGTTTATCATCCCATGAAAACCCCATGGGCTCTATAATGGACAAGAAGCACCCGGTGTTGGCAACCAGTCGAATAATATTTCCCGTGTTGGGCGGGATTTCAGGTTGATACAATACAATGTGCATGAGGTTTATTCTTCTTCAGCTTCCAGTTGTAATGTTTCAAGTAGATCTTGTTTCATTTCAGCGTAATCTTCCGGTTCATTAAGAAAGGCTCTTCTTTGGAGGTAACCATCTCTTGCAAAAATATAAGGGTCCATGGCTTCGAGCATCATGGTTTGAATGGGCTTCGAAATATTCACTAAGTGTAAGGCATAGATGTATTGATTAAAGATATTATATTTAATGCTATGGACGCCTTTTATGGGGAGTAAAACCATATAGTCTATGGGGATAGAAAGAGCTGAGAATGTGTCATTAGGGCCTAAGAAAGGTAAGACCAGGTAAGGTGGGTTTTTGAACCCCCAATAAGCCAGGGTTTTGGAGAAATCTTGGTAGTGGCGAGGAAGGCCAAAATGTCTGGCAACTTCAAATATTCCAAAACAGCCGAGAGTAGAGTTGAGGGTAAATCGCCAAAAATCATTGAGTAAGAATACCCCTTGAAACTGCAAAGTATCATGCACCATATTATTGATTTCATACAGATTAGAGAAGAAATGATCGGCAATGATTGAAAGTTTGTCAACTTCATCGGGATAGGTTTCAGTATCGTCATTTTCTGCAGCATTTTCGTGATGTTTCTCAATAAGAGACTTATTAAAATCAAATATTTTTCTATTGGTCTTTTCATAGGGGTCATTGAGAGGGTCGTCGGTTTGAGCGCACCCACTCAAAACTAGTCCTAAAGTAATCATCAATAGGGGTTTAATCAATTTTAAGTAAATCATGAATACTCCTTTTTCATGGGTGAGTGTAACAAGGGCTATGGGTGTCGATCAAACTATTTAGGATTTGATCAAACACCATGGTATTATCTTGTAGCTTGATGTTAGCTCCAACGGCATGAATAGACTCACCGGGACTATTAATCTGAATGATATCATGGGTTCTGGCTTGATGGGTGTTGAGGTCAATGGACAAAGATTCGGTTAGAATTGTACGATTGCAGGGAGGGGCCCATTGAGTTGCGTGAATATGTCCTAGAAGCTTTAATCGTTTAGAGGGGATATCCATTTGGCCTGTTTCAGCTTCAAGGTGCCAAGGAGTTATGTGATTCCAGTTGATAGTAAGTTGTTCAAGGTCCCATTGATTGTGATGGTTCTGTGCAGTTTCAGCTTGAAGGTAGACCGTTTGATTAGGGTCAAGGTTGACTATTGACATGCTAATTTGTTTGTAATAATTGCTAGGGCTTAATTTTGGCGGGTTAGGCCTCGGCGAGAGGTTAAGAAAAATTAACCCAACATAAAAAAAACTTGTGCTTATGATGAGAATAAGAATGAATTGAGTTTGGTTCCGCATTAATTCAGCCCAAGCTCTAAAATGTCATGTATGTGGCAAAGTCCCACCAAGGTATCGTTGTCGACGATAGGTATGGCAGTAATTTTTCTTTCTTGCATGATTTTTAATGCATTGATGGCAAGGGATTGAGAAGGTATAGAGTGAGGGGAGCGTGTCATAATAGACTCGAGAGATGTTGTATGAATATTAACAGAGAGGTTAATGCATCGTTTCAAGTCTCCATCGGTTACAATGCCTTTGAGTTGACGCTGCTCATTAATCACTAAAACACAACCTAAATTTTTTGATGACATCTCTACTAGAGCGTGACTCAATAATGATTGGGGTCTGGCCGTGGGAAGTTCGGTGAGAGGCCTCATGATATTAGCTGCGTGCAGGCAAAGTTTTTTTCCAAGAAACCCGCTGGGGTGGTTGAGGGCAAAATGATCCTTAGTAAACTTTTTAAGGTGCATCAAGCTAATAGCCAGAGCATCCCCAAGGGTTAGCATGAGGGATGTTGAGGTTGTCGGGGCCAGTTTATGTGGGCAGGCTTCTTTGAGGGGGGGCAGGGCAAGGCAATGATCCACAGATTTTGCTAGTGTGTTGGTGTTGTTTTTGGTGATGGCATAGGTGGTGCAGTTTAGTTGTTTTAAGAAAGGAATAAGTGCGATAACTTCCTGTGTTTCTCCAGAAAATGAAAATAAAATGACATGACTTTGTGGTTGAATGTTTCCAAGATCCCCGTGACCAGCTTCAGTGGCATGAATATAATGGGAGGGAGATCCCGTGCTCGCTAGGGTTGACGCAACTTTATGCCCAATATGACCTGATTTTCCAAGGCCTATAATGATAATCGGGTAGGGTGTTGTTGCAATTTGTTGGCAAATAATTGTCCATGCCTCATCAAATACAGGCACAAGGTCATCTAATGCCTTTTGCTGTAGACGAATAAGGTTGGTGGCGATGCTTTGAATGGTATCGATCTTTTCAATCATGGTGTACATTAGGTTCTGGTTTGGTTATCATACCAGAGAGTAGAAAAGAATGCACACTATGAGTTCAACACAAGGAAGTCAATTCGCATTAAGGCTAAAGGATGTTTCCTTCATTTCGGAAGGGCGCACGATTATTAGTTCCATTAATATGGATATTAATAAAGGTCAAATTGTTGCTATTGTGGGACCTAGTGGAGCAGGTAAAACCACCCTTTTAAAAATCCTCACGGGATTGATGCAATCGAGTTCAGGCACTGTTGAGATTTTAGGTTCTGTTTTTTCGAAGCTTAGTTACCCAGACCAAATGAAAATTCGTCGACGAATGGGGATATTATTTCAACAAGGGGGGTTGCAAAATCAATTGAATGTTTTTGAAAATGTGGCTTTTCCTTTGCGGCAGCATTTTCAGTTGGCTGAAGATTACTTGGAAACGCTGGTGTTGAATAAGCTCGAAGCGGTAGGCTTGAAGCAAGCTGCAGACTTAATGCCAGAAGAACTCTCAGGGGGAATGATGAGGAGAGTGGCGCTGTCTCGCGCCATTGTGATGGACCCTGAGATATTAATTTATGATGAACCTTTTGTGGGTCAAGACCCTATTTCTTCTCAGGTTCTTGTTAACTTAATAAGAAAAATGAATGAATTACCAGGGGTTACCAGCGTCATTGTTTCACATGATATTGAATTGGTTCTGGAGTTGGCCGATATGATTTACTTTGTTGCAGATGGGGTCGTCATTGTTAAAGGCTCTGCAGAGGTCATTGAAGGGAGTTCGCACCCTTGGGTTAGGCAATTTCTTGATGGCGACGTGGATGGCCCTATGCCCTTTCATTATTCTAAGTTTTTACAAAAAGATGTGCGAGGGTTTCAAGAATGAAAAGCATGCAATCTTTAGGTCATTCGATACGTTTTTTTATTCAAGTGTTATGCGCTGTGCCGGTCAATAGGCAAGACTACAGACAAATTATTGATCAGTGTTGGAGTGCCAGTGTTTTATCTTTATTAATTATTGGTATTTCTGCTGTATTTGTTGGTTTAGTACTGTCGATGCAGTTGGCTATTATGTTAGAGAGATTTGGTTCAGTGGATTGGGTTTCCAAGGTTGTTTGTCTGACCATTATGAGAGAATTAGGGCCCGTGATGACAGCTTTATTATTCATTAGTCGTTTTGCTTCTTCTGTTGCAGCTGAAATTGGTTTGATGCAAGCTACTGAACAAATTATCAGTCTGAAAGCGATGGCCGTTGACCCATTGAGGTATGTTTTGTTTCCAAGATTATTGGCAGGTTTGATTGGTTTGCCTACCTTGTTCTTAATTTTTACTTCCCTGTCTATTTTAGGGGCCTATTTTATGATGGTCAATATTTTAGGGCACGATGGACACTTATTTTGGCTCAATGTGTCGGATGGGGTTTACTATGCAGATTTACGATTAGGCTTGTTAAAATCATTTATCTTTGCGATGATTGTTATGTTAATATCACTGTATCAGGGATACTTTGTTAATCATAATCCAAAAAGTGTTGCCATGGCATCGACTAAGACAGTTGTGTATGCTTCTTTAATGGTATTAATTAGTGACTTTTTAGTTACAGCCTTTTGGCTTCAGGGGGACCTATGAATAAAAGATGGATTGATTTGAGTCTGGGCTTATTTTTTTTATTAGCCCTTGTTTCATTATTGTTTTTGGCTTTTTGGGCAACTTCAGGGCCTGGTCAGTCAGAGACTAAATATTCTGCTTATGGTAACTTTGATGATGTTTCTGGCTTGAAAGAACGTTCACCTGTTCGTATTGCGGGTGTGCGAGTAGGTGAGGTAACAAGAATTCTGTTGTTGCCTGACAGTTTTAAAGCGCAGGTGATATTGTCCTTTTATAAAGCAGATTTGGGTTTGCCAAAAGATAGTGTTGCTAGCATTATGACAGAGGGCTTACTGGGTTCTAAATATGTCAATGTAGAGCCTGGATTTGAAGAGGCTGCATTAGAGGATGGTGGGCGTTTACTCCATACTCATTCTGCAATTGTTTTAGAGAATATATTGGGTTTGCTTTTGTCAGGTATGGGAGGGAGTAATGAGAAAAAAAATACTGATTAATTGTTTGTTTTTATCAAGCTTTGTTCTTCTTCAAAGTGATGTGATGGCGATGGATTACTTGAGATCGTCAGTCACTAAAATTTCTCAGGTAGAAGTGCTTGATCCACCCAAGGAATCGGTGACTAAGAAGGTAGAGGTGCTTGACCCACCCAAGGAATCGGTGACTAAGAAGGCAGACTCATTGGGTAATTCTAACATGAATGCCCCAGAGATTTTAGAAATAATTAAGCCCCCAGAAGAGAGTCCAGTAGTTAAGGTGGTTGTGAAGCCAAAACCCAAAACTTGCACAACTAACAAAAATAAAATATTCACGATATCCAGCAAGATCAGTGACCTACTCTTAAAGGAGTTGGCAAGGGCTAAAGGTAAGGATAGAAGAGAAGTTATTATAAAAGAAATTTCCCCGTATTTTGATAAAAAATATGCTGCAAAAATGGTGCTAAATAATTACGATGAGCAGTTGAAAAAAATAAATAAACTTGAGGATTTTGAAAATATGTTAATAGAAAGAGTGATCGATCAGTATGCTGATGCATTAGGTATGGTGTCAAAATCAACGAGGATTGTTCTTTCAAAGAGAAAAGTTGACATTGTTTCAAAGAGTTTGGTTGATATAGGTGGTAAGTTAAAAGTGAAAAATCGCTGGCTAAAGTTAAATTATGATTTACACTGTAACCCAGAGAACGGTCAATGGCAGGTTTTTGATGTCACGGTTGATGGTGTTAGTATTATTAGAAATTATAAATCACAGATAAGAGCGTTGATTAATAAGCATGGTTTAGTTGGAATGTTGGGTGAATTTAAAAAATTCTAAAACGGTTTTAATTCTTCCAAAATTCCTTACTTTGGCGGATATTGATCGGGTGGATAAAAAATTCATATTTTTGCTTAAGAAGGGTCCGTTGGTGGTAGATGCTCGGGGATTGGAGACGACCTCATTGGCTACCTTTTCTATGTTAAAAGTATGGAAGGAAAGGGCTAGACGTCAAAATAAGTGTTTAAATGTTCTTTATTTGCCCGAGGTTATGATAGACTTACCCTCAAACGCGTAGTTTTAACTTTTGAACAATGAATTATCTGGGGTGAAGAATAATGGAAAGATTGCTAATTAAGGGGCCGGTTCGACTTAATGGGGTAGTTTCTATTGATGGCTCTAAAAACGCGGCTTTGCCATTACTTGCCGCAAGTATATTGGCGAGTCAGCCGTTGGTTTTATCTAATATTCCTCACCTTAAAGATGTTACTTCCATGTTAGAATTATTAGGGTATTTAGGAGTCAAGTTCACGATTGATGAGGATATGCATTTAGAAGTAGACTCAAGTAATATCTCTCAATATAAAGTTCCTTATGATTTAATGAAAACCATGCGCGCATCTATCTTAGTGATGGGGCCTATGCTAGCGCGATATGGTCAAGCTCAGATCTCATTGCCAGGAGGGTGTGCTATTGGTTCCAGGCCGGTAGATTTACATTTTAAGGCGTTAGAGCAAATGGGGGTGTTGATTGATATCTCTGATGGGTACGTTAATTTAAGAGCACCAGAGGGGTTAACGGGGGCGGATATCACTTTCGATGTTGTGACTGTAACGGGTTCAGAAAATGTGATTATGGCGGCCGTGTTGGCGCGAGGCACAACTATTTTACGTAATGTTGCCAAAGAGCCTGAAGTCGTTGACTTAATTAGGTGTTTAAACATGATGGGCGCCAAGATATCTGGTGAGGGCACGGCAACATTAATGATTGAGGGAGTTGAAGAATTACTGGGTGGATATTATCAAATTATTCCAGATAGAATTGAAGCTGCAACATTTCTAATAGCAGCTGCTATGACACAAGGAAAAATAAAGCTTGAGAAAGTTGCTCCTGAGCATTTAGAAATTGTTATCGATAAGCTTTTAGAGGCTGGTGCTGATATTCAACAAGGCAAGGATTGGATTACTTTAGAGATGAAAAGAAGGCCCAAAGCTGTTGATGTTACTACCGGTGTCTACCCAGATTTTGCAACAGATGTTCAGGCACAATGGGTTGCTTTGAATGCGGTGGCTGAAGGAAGCGCTGTCGTAAAAGAGACGGTTTTTGAGAATCGATTCATGCATGTTCATGAACTCAAGCGTTTAGGTGCGGATTTAGAGGTTCACGGTTCTAGAGTTATATCGAAAGGTCGGAAGAGGCTGTCAGCAGCACCCATGAAGGCAACAGATTTAAGGGCATCAGCCAGTTTAGTTCTGGCTGGCTTGGTTTCGGAAGGAGAGACCTCGATTGAATCTATTTTCCACATTGACAGGGGGTACGCATTTATAGAAGAAAAATTATCCCGTTTGGGTGTTAATGTGTGTAGAGTTACATTGAAGCCTTGCGAAGTGCCGAAAGATCAAGTAACTTAAAGAGGCCAGTTATAGCTGATGGAGAGGATGTCTAAAAAGGAAAAGGAATTAAAGTATACCGGTTCGACAGTGCGAGGTTCTTCTAGCAAGTTTGATCCTACGCAGATGTACTTGTCTGAAATTGGGTATAATCAGATCTTAAGTTTTGGAGAAGAACAAGCGTTATGTAAGAAAATAGCAGAGGGAGACCGGAAAGCCTATCAATCAATGATTGAGGCTAACCTTCGTTTAGTTGTTAAGATTGCTCGACGATATTGTAATAGAGGGTTGTGTTTTTTAGATATTATTGAAGAAGGTAATTTAGGCTTAATGATTGCTTTGGATAAATTTGATAGCAGTCGAGGGTTTAGGTTTTCTACTTATGCCACTTGGTGGGTAAGGCAGTCCATTGAACGGGCAATTATGAATCAAAGTCGAACGATTCGATTACCTGTTCATATTATTAAAGAGCTTAATATTTATTTGAGAGCAGGTTATAAACTGGCTTCAGATCAAGAAACAACATCTATATCAGCGGAGGAGTTAGCTGAAAAATTAGATAAGCCTTTGGATGAGGTAAGAAAAATAATGGGTTTGCGCCATGACACAACGTCTTTGGATGAAACTGTGTTCGATGATTCGGGTGTTGTTGTTTCTGATACCGTATCAGGAAAAGAGCAAAACCCTTTATCGATTATTAGTCAAGAAGATATGGGGGGCCAGATTGATAAATGGTTAAGTAAACTTGACGAGTTAGAGCAGCATGTTGTGGTTCGTCGGTATGGTTTACAGGGCCATGATGAACTGACTTTAGAAAAAACATCTGAAGAGCTAGGTGTAACCCGAGAGCGTGTTCGACAGATTCAAATTAGAGCCGTTAAGCATTTACGACGAATGGTCGCTCTTTCAGATGTTGATAAAGATGCTATGGATGATGTCTGACCGGGTTCGGTAAGTATGGGTCTAATCATCGACTTTGATTGCGATACAATAAAGGGTAGGGGGCTTTTGCGCTGTTGACCGGGGCTTGTTTTTTACCTCATGATGGGTTGCTGCATTAAATGTTAATCATATGGGAGCTTTACGATTAAGGTGGATGTGTTATAATGCTAGGGGTTGTAAACAGGAATTACGAATGAGATTTGGATGGGCCTTAGGACTTTCACTGGTGTTGGCATTACCTAGCGCGATGGCTGGGAAAAAAGTTAGAACCTTTTTGACCTTGGGAGCAGGTTGGAACTCTTTTGGAGACTTTTACTTAAAAGATGTTGATAATGATGGTGTGGATGAAGACATTCATATGCGATTCAAGGGGGCTCCCATCACTGATCTTGTGTTCGGTGCTATTCGTTCTAACGGTTTTGGTTTTAGTGCGCAGCATGTTTTTTCAAACGCATCTTATAATTACAAGAAATCAACAACCCCAGACGCAACGTTTGCGTTAACTGGAAGCAAGCAGTTTATGAATTTAAATGCTGCTTTTGGAAATATTTTTTACGTGGTGCCGGCGAGGGGGGCCAAACCCTTTTTAGGTGCTGGTTACGGGATTGGTTATACCAAATTAAGATTTGCAACGGTGGGGGCAGAGACTGACAACGCACATGTTGATGATACGTCAACGACAAGTTTAGTCCAGTTTTTTGGAGGTTTTAGATCTGCAATTACCCGAAACTGGTTCTGGGAAATTAAAGTCTCTCGCAGGTCATCTGAACCTTCGTGGGAGGTCAAATATGGTAATAATGGGGTTAACTCAATCAAATTAAAAGTCAAAGAGTCTGCGAATGTTGCTGGGTTGACAATGGGTTATTTGTTTTAATTTGATCCTGAATAGCAGCCAAGGTATTGCTTCAAGCCTCTGGTGATGGTCAAGCAATATCATCATGGGTTTGGCTGATAACTTGCAATAAGTTAGCTGTTTTTAGGCCCTTTCAACATTGACAATCAATCACCATAAAGAGTAATATTAGGTTGAGGATACGGGGTTTGTCGTGGAGAGCACAGCAGTAAACATAACAAGCGCAGCATTGAAGAATGATGCGAATCCCGCTGACGTTCATTGGGTCCATCAATGGTTTCTAGATTGCTTTCACACCCTCTTTAAAAATAAGTTAATTGGTTGGGGGTTGTCACTTTTTTACGGCATTTTATTTGTTGTTGGTGCGGGTGTTTGCATTTATTTCGGTCCCGTTTTACAAGTCTACGGAGCATTTTACACCTGTGGAATGGTTTTCTTGGTTTGTGGGGCTATGCTATCTTTGTACCAAGCCATAGTCAATGCAGCCTCTTCAGAGTTAGATGAGGTAGCAAGAAAATCAGAACAGGTCTTAGATGCAGCACAACATAACCTAACCAAAATGGAAGATACCCTAAAAGACACCCAACAAGAGGTCAAAGCTCTCAGTTCTCAGAATCTTAAATACCAGGCACACAACATTAAATTGGAAAAACAAACTGCTTTTTTTGAGAAGAACAATATAAGCATGCAGAAATCATTAAAGGCTCAGCAAGCAGCATTGAAGTCTTATCAAGAGATGAATGCTATGTTTATGGCTAATTTGGGTGACTCTGAAGCCATTAAAAATAAATTAAAGGAGCACACGACAAAACAAGGTGAAAATATCAAAAAGATGCAAACATTAATTGAAGAAATGCACCTATTGGTAGGTGAAAAAGCTAAGTTTGAACATCTGGAAAAAATAGAAGAAATAGCCAAAGAAAGTGATGATAAAAGAAACCCACTTATCGAGCCCATTACCACTCTTTTGAATCAACTGAAAACAAACAATTACTCACTTTTACCCCAAGATAAAAAACTTGTGATGGACGTCCTAACAGGGGTCCTTGAGGACAATGATCGCTACGACAGAGAAAGCCTGTCATTACTATGATTCCCTCCCTTTTGTGTCATGGGTCATGACATTTTCTCCAACAAGCTAATTCAAATTGGATAAAAGTATTTTCTTAGTCCTTGAAATTATGAAATTCATCCCTATATATGTCTTATAGAGTTTTTAATTGAGAGGTTTAAACCATGCCTAGTACACAGACTACTAAAAAAGCATTTAAAGCTGAGGTTAAGCAGCTATTACATTTACTTGCCCACTCGATGTATTCAAACCCCGACGTTTTTTTGAGGGAATTAATTTCTAATAGTTCGGATGCCTTGGATAAGTTAAAATTTCTTTCGTTAGAGTCAGACGTTTTAAGTGATGATAATGAATTAGGCGTTCATATTGAGGCCGATAAAGATCATAAAACACTGACCATTAAAGATAACGGTATTGGTATGACCAGCGAAGATGCTGAAAATAACCTTGGTGTGATTGCACGGTCAGGAACTCGTGCATTTATCGATCAATTAGCTAAGGCAAAGGATGACACCAAGCATGATCTTATTGGTCAATTTGGTGTGGGCTTTTATTCGTGTTTCGTTGTGGCTGAAAGTGTAACGGTGTTAACTCGAAAAGTTGATTCTGATGCTGATAAAGGCGTTAAATGGACATCAACAGGCGATGGTGAATACTCGATTGAAGAGTGTGAATTAGATCAACGAGGAACCTCCATTATCTTGAAGCTTAAAGAAGAGCATCAAAGCTATCTTGAAGATTGGAAATTACGTAAAATTATTAGTACTTACTCAGATCATATTGGTTACCCTGTTTCTCTAAGGGTTGAAGTCAAAGATGAAGAGAAAAAAGAAACAGAGATTAAAGATGAGGTGATCAATCAGGCTAAAGCACTTTGGACCTTGCCTAAAAAAGATATTGCCAAAGAGCAATATCAAGAGTTTTACAAACATATTTCTCATGATTTCGAAGAGCCTTTAAGTTGGTCTCATAATCAAGTGGAAGGAAAGTACATGTACACAACCTTGCTGTACATGCCTAAGCGAGCGCCGATGGACTTGTTTTATCGAGAGCATAAAGGCGGGCTTAAGCTTTTTGTTCAAAGAGTCTTCATCATGGATGAAGCAGATGCTTTCCTACCTGGTTATTTAAGGTTCATGAAAGGGGTTGTTGATTCAGCAGATTTACCGCTAAATGTTTCACGTGAAATCTTACAAACCAATGAAGTCACTAAGAGCATTAAAGCAAGTTGTACCAGCCGTGGTTTGAAAATGCTTGAAGACATGGCTAAAAACAATACTGAGGACTATGCTTCTTTTTACGAACAGTTTGGTAATGTCATCAAAGAAGGGCCAAGTGAAGACTTTGAAAATGTTGATCGGATTTATGAATTACTCAGGTTTGCAAGTACTCATCAGTCAGATTCTAAGCCATCAGTTGCACTGAAAGACTATGCTGATCGTATGAAAAAAGATCAAGATAAGATTTATTACATCATTGCAGATTCTTATCAAGCCGCATCATCTCATCCAGCCTTGGAAGTGTTTAAACAAAAAGGCTATGAAGTATTGTTAATGAGTGACCGCGTTGATGAATGGTTAATGTCTCGCTTAACTGAATATGCTGGTAAAAAGTTTCAAAATATTACTAAAGGGGAACTTGATTTAGACAAACCTGCCCAAGAAGAGGGTAAGGAAGAGGCTAAAGAAGAGCCTAAAGAGCCAGAAATGACAGAGGCAGAAAAATCTCTCTGTGAACGCATGAAAACACTGTTTGGAGACAAAGTAAAATCCGTAAGAACAACGAAGCGCTTGATTTCATCTCCGTGTTGCGTGGTTGCTGATGATAATGATATGAGCAATAACTTGCGACGTGTTTTACAAGAAGCCGGTCAAGTTCTTCCTAATCAACAGCCAATCTTTGAAGTCAATGCAGAGCATCCTTTGGTCAAGCGTATTGAGTCCATGGATGATGATCGTTTTCAGAAATATTCTAATATGCTGTTGTCGCAAGCCATGCTGATAGATTCAGGTAAGCTTGATGACCCAGCAGCATTTATTGCTACGATTAATGAGCTATTAACTGAAGTTTAGTAGATCGCTATTTATCAAGGGGGCTAAACGCCCCCTTTTTTTATGGTGAATTTATATCATGGAGTCTTGTTGGGATGTGGGTTCACGGCAGCGGATGAAAAAATAATAGTATTTAACTTGCAATATGCTGATAAATATATATAATAATGTATAAGTGATGATTGAGGTTAATGTAATGCAATCAGGTTTATCAAAAAAAATTAAAAAATTAGGCCCCGAAAAATCTTTTTTGTTTAGAAGGTACTTAGCTTCCCTTGAGGATGAGGGTAGTGTCTATTGTAAGAATAAGCAGACTATAGCAGTAGTGTCAAAAGCATCATCAGAACTTAATTTAGCTCAACCTGCCAAAGATGATGATAATCACTCAGAAAAAGAACGTGCGATGAAAGAAACTTTACCAGACACAATTCTTAATGAATCCTTAAGACATACTGCCAGAGAGGCAGGTAAGGGAGATGATGGCAATCACTCAGAAAAAGAACGTGCGATGAGTGCTATATTGAGGAATAAATCAATTCAATTGGCTGCTTGGGCTAAAGTCAACTTTCTCTGGATATCCCCGAAAAGATCTGCATATAGTGGCTATGCCAAAGCCATGGATAAGCTTCCTGTACAATATCATGATTATTTTGATGTTCTTTTCCTATTGGCAGGTTTATACGTCACAATGCTCCCCATTGTCTGGGGTACTTATCAGTTGTCTGAATTTTATGACTTAAGTAACCACCCTTACTTAGATCCACGCTCTATGATTGGATCAATTGTGCATGCCTTGCCACTTTGTGGTGCCATGCACTTTGTATTGCCAAATATGCTTGATATTCCTTATAATTATAGGTTGTTAAAATTGGATGATGGTGATATGGGAATCCCGCCGCCATTTAAAAGTAAAAGGGGACCAAACCAGCCCCAGAAACCAGAGGATTCAATAAAAGTTAGCTCTCCAGAAATTACTGAAGAAGCATCAGCTTTAAAAAAAACTCAGTAAGAATGCAGATGAGTTTCTTGAAGATGAGAACATTGAAGAAAGTACAACAAGTACAATTGACACAGGTCTTGACTCAGATGACTCAGATATATATATGTCTATAGGTTTTTTTTAATGTGGGTATATAACGGTTGATCATTGCTGACTTAACATCGTTGTTGTTAGTTTTTCAACTGTAATATTTTTAATTTATTAGGTTATCTTTAAAGTCCTTAGAGATCGCTGACTATTAAGGGACTAAATTTAGACGTGGTGGTATGCTTTTTGTTTTTAATTATTTTCTAGGCCAAATATAATGATTGATTTTAATAAAGTTGCATATTCATTCAAGGTTTTGTAACATTTCCATAACTTGAGTGGAATTGATATGAATGAATCATTGCCCGCGGCTGGTCAATTTTTTATTAAGATAAGAGAGCTCATGCCCCTTTCATGATGGTGGGTCTGGATCATTGCTTTACTTTGATTTGGAGGGTTTTTTTATAATATTTTACTTGCAATGGCCTGATGATTATATACAATGGTTTTGTTTTTGCGAGCAGATATATATTGAAAAAAAGCGCATAAGATTCTGATAGGAGAAGAGTTTGCATAAAAGATTTGAGGCTGCAATGCTTCAGTTTAAAATCTCTCGGTGGTATTCTTTGAAGAAGTCTTCATACCGTATATATGAAAAATCTATGGAAAAGGTTCCTGAAAAATATCATATATACTGTGCTGGCCTTTTAATGGGTGGAGTTTTATATGCCACCATTATCTCCCTCATCTGGGGTACTTATCAGATATCTGAATTTTATGGCTTAAGTAACTACCCTTACTTAGATCCGCAATCTATAATTGGAGAAATTGCTCATATGTTGCCGAGCCTGGGTGTAGCTTGTGTGATTTTGCCCCATATGCTGGCTATTCCTTTCAATTATGAGTTAAATAAAGTTTTGACACGAGATGAAAATATTTCTCCATCTAGGAGGCAACGTAATGTTTCGCCAGAGGCTAGCGGACGAAAGGATCCAAAAGCACTTGAGACTATTAAAGAATTAGAAGATGATTTTACACGAGATATCAAAAAAAACCAGTAATAACAATATCTTGATAGATTTTTAATTGAGTCATAACACGGTAACCATCGTTACCTAAATGGATTTGATATTGATTTTTAATTGTGATGTTTTTTTAATTTATTAGGTTATCTTTTTGTTTTTATTCTATATTGTTTGTATGTAGGGGTGTAGGATGAAAGTACAGGAAAGCGGCAATAAAATCTTGATTAAGGTTGCTGGGCAATATTATGTCCAGAAACAAGAAGAGCCTTTGGGGGAAGGGGCCTTTGGTGCTGTTTATCAAATGGTTGCTTGTCGCTATAATCGCTTGACCAAGAAGATATCGGATCTTGATGAAAGCAAGAGCCTTGCCCTCAAAGTTGCCAAAATACAAAGTTCAGATGCTAAGATAGAAGAGTTAGTCGCGGCTCAACAAGAGAATACGTTACTGATGAAAAATTTAAGAATGAAAGGCACCCATGAAGTTATTATCTATCGAAATCATATTTTTTCAGTGATGCCTTTTTTGGGTAAACAAAGACTCAAGGATGCTCTAGAAGGACATATGTCAAGTCATATAGGAGCGATGAGTCTTGCTAGTCGTTATGAGGTAATGGCGGAATTATCTGACCAATTAATTGAGCTCCATAATCGAACATCCGAAGTAGATGATGCCTATGTCCATTTAGATATTAAGCCTGCAAACATTATGATGAAAAGATTAGGCTTGGGAGAAAAATCAGCGGTTATGGTTGATTTTGGCCTAGCTGAAAAGCTGTCAAACAAAAAGAGGGTGGCTGGAACACTTTCATACATCGCTCCAGAAACTTATGAAAAAGGCATTATTTCAGATAAAAGTGACATATACTCCATGGGATTGATTTTTTCTGAGATTGCGGGGGACTCATTGTCAGCTATGAGGAGGGAGCAAGCTCTTCATAAATTAGAGGAAAAGCGCATAACAAGCTCTGGAAGGTTAGCTCATGAGATGAAAAAAAAGCAGCTGATAATACAGGAAACTCCACTTTATAGTGATAGTAGATCATATGCGCGGCACTTGGCTCTGCCTAAGGGTTTGAGCTCTAGGGAGAGGACTGTATTTAATGCTTTGCTTTTAGAAGATACGTTGAAGAAGTTTTTAAATAGAATGGTGAATAAAGATCCAAAAATAAGGCCTTCAGCGATTAATATTGCTAAGTTTTTTAGAACTTTTCAAAGTTTTTTTACCATGTACGAAATAATTAAACAAGAGCCATCAACCATCCAAGAGATTGTAGCTGCAAGGGGAGTGAATGTAGATCATTATATGAAGGCACCTAACAATATAAAAGTGGAGATGTTAAGAAAAGCGTTGTTGGCAAATAATGCAAAGGTCATTGATTTGATTCAGATGGACTATCGCCTGATTTTTCCAAAGAGATTTTCTTTTGGCAAGGTAAGTAGAAAAAAAATACTTAACTTGCAGCAATCAAAGCTTAAACAAATAGTTTATAATGAAGATGTTATGCTGGAGCTTGCGAAACAAGAAGTTGACTATATTACAGAAAATATTCGATCAGAAGTCACAGCTGTTGCCAAAGATCGCGGAGGGAAGTCTCTCTCCGAAGCAAAACAATGTCAATTATATTGTGAGCATTTAAAAGAAGAATGTTCTTTGAATATTTTACATGCCAGAACGATGGCACTGGGCGCTCAACACCCCCTAACTTTTGGTGCAAAGAATTATAGTCACAATAGAAAGATGCTATTAGATAAAGCTGTTCTTTTAGGGAAGTATCGCAAGTGTAAGTTGTCGGTTTTGATGCGTGATAGCGTTCAGAACCAACCCATACGTAAATCAACGCAAAATAAAGTCAAGGGAGCTAAACAAAGAAGGTCTAGCAATAAAATTGTTGTAGCAACACAAAAAAACAACACCCTCAATAAATCATAAGTTACACTGTTTTGTTAAACATGTCTGCTTATCCATGAATTTTTAGTGTAATACAATGGCTTCTTCGGTAAAGGTTCAGTTTTTATGCTATATCTTATGATGAATATGAGGGTAGACATGCAAATAAAAAAGATTCACGTTAACAAGAAGCCTAAATATGTTATTCAAACTGGAGGGCAGTGGTATATACAGCAAAAGACATTAGGTCAAGGTAGCTATGGTACTGTTTACCGTATGGTAGCTTGTGATCCTGATGGGACGAATCTCAATCAAGACCAGGCTATTGCTTTGAAAGTTAGCAAGGTTCGTTACCCAAATGACAGTATAAATGAATTCGAGGCAGCAAAGGAAGAAAATACATTACTGGTTAAGAATAGACAGGATAAAAATCCTGTCAATGAAGTAGATAGTAAAGATGGGAAGAATATTTTTTCTGCTATGCCGATAATGGGAGAGGCTGAGTTAGCTGATTACTTAACTAAAAAATTTTCCGTACATAAGAGTCAAAATAGGTTAATGGATGTTTACGGGTGGATGGCTGGTTTAGGGGAACAGTTAGTCGATTTGCATAACAGATTAAGTAGTGATGATAGAGCCAAATTACATATGGATATCAAGCCTGATAATATCTTATTAGATAGTTCTGATATGGGTGCAAAGAAAGCTAATCTTATAGACTTTGGATTGGCTGCAACATATGATGTGGACCCTAAAGTACTAGAGAAAAAGATCGGTACAGCTGAAAAGGTACTCACAAAAGCAAAAAAGGCACTTAAAGACGCTGAGGATAAAATTCAGGAGGGATCACCAAAATCACATTTAGCCCGGTTAAAAAAGGATGTTATTGGGGCTGAAAAACGCTTAAAACAATTAGAGTCTATTAACCGTTTTGGTAACGATAGAGAGATCATCAGCTCAACGGTAGCAGGAACCGTTCCCTACATGGCACCTGAAGTATTGAGAGGAAGGAGATCAAATAAAAGTGATATCTATATTGGGTATTGTATTTGGTGAGCTATTGGTGGGAGGGACTGTCGTATATGATCGCATACGCGCGGGTATAGAACACAAACAGAACACAGGACTTTACATCAAAGATGAGCTTCAGGCTGCATATCAATATAAAACAAACCTTAGCAGTGTTTTTGACCAGAGTGATGCAATGAGATTGAAAAATCTATCTACAGTTGAAAATATAAAACAAGGATTTTTGAAAGAGATAATGATGAGTTTTATTGATAGGATGACTGATGTTGACCCTAAGAAAAGGCCGTCTGCTTTGGCGGTATCTAGATTTTTTAGAACGATGCAACGCTATGAAAAAAACTGTCAGGTTGTTAACAGCAAGCCCAAGTCCATTGATGACATTTTGTTAGCAAAAGGTTTTCTAGTTAAGAAGTCAGTGCTTGCACAATCAGGTTTAGGGCTCAAGTCAAGGGTTCTGATGAAATTAAGGAAGAAAAAACCATCTTTATGGAAAGTAAACTGGAAAAAATATCAGGGCTTTTCCAATGAATTAAAGTTGGCGATGTTCAAGGAGATGTTATTTGAAAGTAATCTACCCGTACTTGAGGGTTTACGCACAAAGGCTATCACAAACATTGCTCTTAAATATGGTCGAAGGTTTTATAATATTTTAGATGAGAAGGGCATGAAACGAAAAACCGCCAATGTTATTAAGTATTTTAAGGAAATGGGGGGCAGTAAGGATTTAGATAGTTGGGTTGACTCGCAAAAAAAAACCTTTGCTTGAGATTATCAATAGTAAATCAGTGATGAAGTCCTTGGCGACTTTTCAAGTAGAAAAGGAAAGGCAAAGCTTAGTCTACGAAGTCAATCAAATAACTCAATCTCCCCAAGCAGATAAGTGTCAAGAATATGGAAATTATTTAGAAGAGGAATGCCTTGTTGATGTCTTACATGCAAGGATGCAATCTTTAGGGTATCAATCTGATCATGTATTGAAGCTCTCTGATAACCCAGATGAAAATAGAAGGCGTTTGCTCGATAGGGCAAAAACATTGTCTAAAGAGGGTGATCAGATGACTTTAGAAGAGTTAAAGAAAGGCAATATTGAGGTGGATAATATATTAACCGGAACAGCAACTATAACAAAAGAAAATGGGAAGAGAAAAATAAGCGTTACTCTCGCTTCTAAGCTACGAGGGAAAATTAAAGATAGCAAAGGAACTACACCTAACAAGAAGCCATCTCCAACAACTAAAACCTTGAAAAAGTCTTAATGAATGCCGTAAAGAGCAAGTTTTTTATCGAGAGTTACTCGGCTAATCCCCAGGATTTTTGCTGTTTTAGATTTGTTATTTTTCATGTAAGAAAGCACCATGGTAATGAGGTTTTTTTCTGTTTCACTAATAATAAGCTCATGGAGTTTCACGGGTTCGTGTCCAGACATGTCCTCTAAATAATTTTTAACAGCGTTACAAACGTGTTCGCTAAAGGCAACTTGTTTCATAATTTTCAATACAGCCGATGAATTGTTTTCATATTAGTCCCGATAATCAGTGAATGCAAGCTCACTTTTACCACAATCTTTGCTTATTTGCGTTATTTTTAAAACAGGAGTATGAAAATGTTCATCTTTTATTTATAATACCGATGAGTTTATCTGTGAGAAAATAGAATGCCGTTGTATGAATACCGATGTCAAGTGTGTGGCTTTGAACAAACTGTGCTCCAAAAGATAGGAGTCGAAGGGATTAAAAGTTGTAACAATTGCCAGCAATTGACCATGAAGCGAATTATTTCTCAATCTAACTTTCAGCTTAAAGGGGCAGGATGGTTTAATGATGGTTACGGTTCATCAAAACCCTCTGGAAATACTAAAGACGATTCTAAAAAATCAGCTTGATTAGGGAGTTAATGATATGAAATCTACGATAAAATCATATTTTGTTAAGGGTCTATTAATTTGGGTTCCTGTTTTAGTCACCGTGTTTATTGTTAAGATGGTGTTAAATTTAATGGGACAATTATCCAAGGTTATCCCTGAGCAATGGTTAGAGGTTATTCCTTACTCTAGTTTGCCTGGGTTTAATATTGTTTTTGCGTTATCTCTGATTATTGCAACGGGAGTTGTGGGTAGTCACTTTATTGGAAAATTAACGGTTAGGGGGGTGGAGGCTGTTGTCAAAAGATTACCTTTGATTGGAACAATTTATTATTCTGTGAAGAAAGTATTAACGGTTATGTTTAATGATCAATCTAGAGCCTTCCAACAAGTTGTTATGGTGGAATATCCTAGAAAAGGTTGTTATAGCTTGGGTTTTGTGACCAGTGATAGCTACAAAGATCACGAGGGTAAGACATTAGTGACCGTTTTAATTGTAACCACACCCAACCCAACCAGCGGTTTTGTGTTATTATTGCCAAAAGATCAAGTCCGGGTTCTGGACATGTCTGTTGAAGAAGGTTTAAGATACGTCATCTCTTTAGGTACAGTGTATGAGCAAACTCAATAATTTTTCTAGCATGCGGACCACATTATGTGGCGGTTTAACAACAGAAGATGTGGGCTCATCACACACTATATGTGGGTGGGTTTTGAATCGCCGTGATCATGGTGGGGTTGTTTTTATAGACCTTCGTGATTTTACAGGTTTTACACAAGTTGTTATACGACCGGAGTTTAAACAAGCTTTTGCTTTGGCAGAAACTATCCGATCAGAGTATGTGGTGTGTGTTCGGGGGAAGGTTATGCCTCGGCCTGAGGGAACGGTGAATGCCAATATCCCTACCGGAGGAATAGAGATTGAATGTGATGATTTGGAAATTATCAATGCTTCGAAGCCTTTGCCATTTCCTATTGATCATGATACTCACGTGAGTGAAGATGTTCGAGGAGAACATCGAGTCTTAGATTTAAGAAGACCGTTCATGCAAAAAGCTCTTCGTTTGAGATCCAAGGCTATTAATTCTATGAGAAGTTATCTGAATCAATATGACTTTATTGAAGTAGAAACTCCTATTTTAACCAAAGCAACTCCAGAAGGCGCAAGAGACTATTTGGTGCCAAGTCGCACACACCCCTCGATGTGTTTTGCGTTACCACAATCTCCTCAGATTTTTAAACAGTTGTTAATGGTGAGTGGCATGGATCGTTACTTTCAGTTAGCAAAATGCTTTCGGGATGAAGATCTTAGGGCTGATAGACAGCCAGAGTTTACTCAGCTTGATATCGAAATGTCGTTTGTTAGCTGTCAAGATGTGATGACTTTCGCAGAAGGTATGATTCGTCAACTCTTTCAGGATACGTTGGGGGAGAGTATTGAGGAAATTCCTAAGTATTCTTATCAAGAAGTGATGGAAAAATATGGCTCAGATAGGCCAGACTTGCGTAACCCTTTGGAGTTATTTTCCATTGAAGATATTTGTGAAAATCTTGAATTTAAAGTTTTTGCTGGACCTGCCAAACAGAAGGGCAGCCGTGTTGTGGCCATGAATGTTCCTGGTGGAGGGGCGTTTACGCGAAAGCAAATTGATGATTATACGAAAAAAATAGCTTCTTTTGGAGCAAAAGGGTTGGCTTATATTAAGGTCAATGATAGGGCTTTGGGTCTAGACGGGCTATCTTCTCCAATCATTAAATTTTTAGGTGAGGAAGCAGTAGGAGCTATCCTCGATAGAGTGAATGCATCGTCCGGAGATATCGTCTTTTTTGGCGCGGGCAGTGCAAAAATTGTGAATGCATCATTGGGCTTTTTGAGGGATGAGGTTGCTCGGGATCTTGATTTGGTTAAGTCGGGATGGGCCATTTTATGGGTGGAAGATTTTCCCATGTTTGAACAAGGTGAAGACAAAGGAACTCAGCCATCAACACAGGCTGTTCATCATCCGTTTACGCTTCCAGATGTTGAATCAATAGAGGATCTTAAAGGAGATGTTCTCAATATTAAGTCTCATGCTTATGATATGGTTATTAATGGGCACGAAGTAGGCGGTGGATCCTTAAGGATCCATGACTACGATATGCAGTTGGCTATTTTAGATTGTTTAGGCATCAATCAAGACATGGCTCACCATCAGTTTGGACATTTGCTAAAAGCTTTACAATATGGGGCTCCTCCACATGGAGGCATGGCTTTTGGGGTGGATAGGCTCATGATGCTGTTGTTGGGTACCCAATCCATTCGGGATGTTATAGCCTTTCCTAAAACACAAACGGCGGCATGTTTGTTAACAGCGGCCCCCAGTGAAATGGACCCTAATGCCCTCAAAGAACTGCATTTACAGCAGTTGCCCGTAATCAAGGAGAGTTAATCATGGCAGGGCACAGTAAATGGGCTAATATTCGTTTTCGTAAAGGTAAACAAGATGCTGCTCGTAATAAAGTATTTACTAAATTAGCCCGTTTAATTACCGTTGCGGCAAAGCAAGGATCAGACCCCTTAACCAATGCATCGTTGCGCCTTGCTATGGATAAAGCACAACGCATGAATATGGGGAAGGATATTGTTCAAAGAGCCATATCCAAGGGAGATAAGAGTCAAGGTGCTGAAGACCTTGTTGCAGTTAGGTATGAGGGTTATGGGCCAGGTGGAATCGCTTGTTGGGTTCATGGTTTAACCGATAACCGTAATCGCACCGTAGCTGAAGTCAGGCATGCTTTTAGTAAGTTAGGTGGCAGTATGGGTGCAGAAGGCACCGTATCCTATTTGTTTCAGCATCGAGGGTTGATTCTATGTTCTCATGAAGAAGAGGAGCGCTTGATAGAACTTGTTATAGAGTCAGGGGCCTTGGATGTTAAACCGCTTGAAAATAACATGTATGAAGTATTGACCGAGCCTAATGATTTTGAAAAGATTAAAAATAATTTGCAAGCAGACAATATTAGGATTGAAGAAGCAGAATTAACCTATTTGCCTGATAATGAGGTTGCGTGTGAGAAAGATCAAGCCCTTAAAGTGATGAAGTTGATTGATATGCTTGAAGGGTTGGATGATGTTCAATCTGTGTACACCAATGCTGGTTTTCCTGAAGGCTTTGATCCAGATGAGTAAGGCATGCAAGTATTAGGCATTGATCCAGGAACGCGTTTAGTCGGTTATGGGTTAATTCACTTCCATCAAGGTCAATGTAAATGTGTTACCTATGGGCGTATTCGTTTGCCAGAAAAAGACTTGTTATCAGAAAGATTAAGGGTTTTAAGGGTTGAACTCAAAAAGCTTTTAGAGTCTATGCAACCTGATTTTGTCGGGGTTGAATCTTTGTTTGTGCACAAGAATGCCATGAGCAGTTTGAAATTAGCGCATGCTAGAGGGGTTATCTTGAGTTTGATTGCAGAAAGAGGACTGGAGCTGCGAGAATATGCTCCCAGGCTTATTAAACAGGCAGTGGTGGGTAAGGGGCAGGCTACTAAACAGCAGGTACAGTTTATGGTTAAGTCTCTTTTGCAATTGGATGCAGTGCCAAAACCAGATGCCGCAGATGCTTTAGCGATTGCGATTTGTTGTGCTCATCATGTTCGTTGGGGTTTTTTGGAGAACATTTCATGATAGCTCACTTGAAAGGAACCGTGTCAGCCATTCGTCTACCTATGTGTATTGTCGATGTCAATGGAGTAGGATACGTTGTTGAGTTAACTCACACAGACCTGGCTCGCTTGGAAATGATGAAAGAGTCTGTGTTGATACATACTCATTTGGTGGTAAGAGAAGATAACCATTCTTTGTATGGATTTTTAGACGTTGAGGCAGTTCAAGTTTTTCAAACCTTAATTAAGGTAAATGGGGTGGGACCTAAATTAGCTTTAAATATTTTATCCCATTTTTCTTTAGGAGAATTACGCCAGTGTATTCAATCTCAAGATATTCGTTGGATGTGTCAAATAAAAGGTGTTGGCAAAAAAGTTGCTGAAAGGTTACTCGTGGAATTAAAACACTGTGAAGACCGATTGCCACAAGTGGAGCTTTCTTCGGGTGCAGGGCAATATCATCAACAAGCAGTGGATGCATTAATTAAGTTAGGCTATAAACCTCAGGCCGCATCCAAAGCGATATCATCCATTAAAAATGAAAAGTGTTCGGGTCTAGAAGACTTGATTCGTAGAGCTTTACCTATATTGTCACAAGTTTAGGAGTACTGATGACTATTGAGCAAGAATATCACAATGTTATTGATCCTGAGGTTAAGTTAGATGATACCCATGAAGTGTCTATACGCCCCAAGAGCTTGAAAGAATACATTGGGCAAGAAGCGTTAAAATCACAAATGAATGTGTTTATTAAAGCTGCAAAAAAACGACAATCTGTATTGGATCATGTGTTGATTTTTGGCCCTCCTGGGCTGGGGAAAACAACATTGGCTAATATTATTGCTTATGAAATGAATGCTAGCATTAAGCAGACTTCTGGACCTGTTTTAGATAAGGCTGGAGATTTAGCGGCAATATTAACAAACCTTACTGCAGGGGATGTCTTGTTTATTGATGAGATTCACCGACTAAGTCCTCATGTTGAAGAAGTTCTTTACCCAGCCATGGAGGACTTTAAAATTGATATAATGATTGGTGAGGGACCTGCCGCAAGGAATATTCAATTGGATTTACCAGAATTTACATTGGTAGGAGCTACGACTCGAGCGGGTTTATTAACCTCCCCGTTAAGGGATCGGTTTGGAATTGTTCAACGATTAGAGTTTTATCAACAAAAAGAATTAGCCGCTATTATTCGAAGATCATCAAAAATCTTAAAGATAGATTGTGAAACCGAAGCAGCGGGGCTGATTGCCAAGCGATCAAGAGGCACACCACGCATAGCCAATCGTTTATTACGTCGAGTCAGAGATTATGCGGAGGTAGAAGATCACACTGTGATTGAGAGTAATCTTGCAACGACATCATTGGATTCTCTGAATGTTGATGATTTAGGCTTGGATGATTTAGATAGGAAATTTTTAAAGATTATTATCGATGTTTTTAAAGGAGGACCTGTGGGCATTGAGAGTCTAGCTGCAACATTGGGAGAAGAAAGGGGAACCTTAGAGGATGTTGTTGAGCCATACTTAATTCAATCTAACCTTATTATAAGAACGCCAAGGGGGCGCCAGGCAACTAATTTAGCCTATAAACATATGAACTCTATCGTACAAGGAGAAATCCCTTATGGATCTTAGCATGTTACAATCCTCACGAGTTGCTGTTGTTGGAGATCTTATTTTAGATCGATATTGGATGGGGGAAGTGAAGAGAATCTCTCCTGAATCACCCGTGCCCATACTATCGGTTGAGGGCAAAGATGATCGACTAGGGGGAGCGGCAAATTTAGCCCTTAATCTTGTTGGCTTAGGTTGTAAAACTCATTTGTTAGGTTGTTTAGGTGATGATGAAGTAGGGGATAAAATAAGATCCATGTGTGGGGTTGCCAATATTCATTTATATGATGTTTTAACGACACAGCCCTCTACCGTAAAGATACGTTTAGTTCATGAGTCACATCAATTGGTTCGTGCTGATTTTGAAACGGTACTGCTTTCTTCTTACCAAGAGGAACTATTGAACAAGCTTGCTAAAGTGATTGATAAGATTGATGTGTTGGTTCTATCTGATTATGACAAAGGGGTTGTTTGTGACCCACAAAAATTTATTCAATTGGCCAAAAAGAAAGGGGTTCCTGTTTTAGTGGACCCTAAAAATAAGCATTGGTCTTGTTATCAGGGTGTGGATCTTATCAAGCCTAATTTACTGGAATTTAAAAATGTGCAATCCCCAGAGGACCCTGTTGATATAAAAGCTAAGAAAGCGATTAAAGACTATGATATAAAGAGTGTCGTTCTTACTCAAGGAAGTCAAGGCATGACTTGGTATACACCTCAAGGATCAGAAAGTTATGCAAGCTCTCATGTTGAGGTTTTTGATGTCACAGGAGCGGGTGATACAGTGATGTCTGTTTTAGCGGCAACACACCCCCTAAGGTGGACAGCACAACAAAGAATGTCTTTGGCGAGTGAAGCAGCAGCTATTGTGATTCAACAAATGAAAACCACCTCGATCAATATTCATCAATTAATTATCAATAATCAAGAAAAGATAATGACTCAGGACCATGTTCGTCGCCTTGCCGATGCTTCACGTCGATTAGGGTATAAAATAGTGGTTACCAACGGGTGTTTTGATTTACTTCACCCTGGACACATACGCTATTTACAAGAAGCTAAAAGAAGTGGGGATCAGTTATGGGTTCTTGTCAACAGTGATGCTTCTGTCAAGCGACTAAAAGGAGAAAAACGCCCGATTAATAATTTAAATGCCCGCATGGAGATGCTTTCAAGTTTAGCGTTTGTTGATCGAATTATACCCTTCGATGAAGAGACTCCAGAGAGTCTCATTCATTCTATCAGCCCTGATATTTTGGTTAAAGGGGGAGATTATTCTGAAGATGAGATTGCTGGGGCAAAAGGGGTTCGAGCTAATGGGGGGCGTGTGTTAATTATTCCAACCATTAAGGGTTATAGCTCAACAAAAATTATTGAAAACTGTAAAAAATAAGCTTGTTTTTCAAGTGCTCTGTAACTCGCTGTGTAAACTTATTGCAAAACACTATGTTATTTGATTGACTTCATCGGATTTTTAGGCGGAGGTTTATTACCCGTTAGTGTGGCGGAAGAAGCTTTCTCAGTCACCTTTTGTGTATTACTATCTGTGCCAGATTGGCCGTTCAAATAGGAGTTCATATCATTATTAATGGTGGCTTTTTGCCCTTGTATGCTAGAAAATACACTAGCTTGGTTGGTAGATATCATGGTGTTACTAACCGCAATCAGCTGATCCTTTTGACGATTGAGGAGATAATCCATGTACCTTTTTTCGGCCAAAATTTTATTCATTTCCTGTAAAAGGAAGGCTTCATCGGAAGAGATAGCAATGCGAGCTTGCCATTCTCTGCTTAGGCGGTAGGTTGCATTATGTTTTAATACTTGCATAGGAGTCACGACTAATTTTTTATCACCACATTGAGCATGATATACTATATTTCTGCTTAATGTTTGATATTGAATCGCAGACAAGCTAAGCATTTTTGTTTGCAGTAAGTTTAAGCTATCAGCGATAAATTCAGTGGAGTTTTTCTCAATTTGTTTGAAAAGGGTAGCCCGAGTCGTGGGTACAGAGCTTAAATCTTGAATGTTCGTGGTGGTGAGGTAACCTTGGTGACCTATTTTATAACGGGGGCCTTTTTCATTGTTTCCCCATTCGTCGTTACTTTTAAACCTTAAAAGATTTCCCGCGACTAAAACATTGATATAATCAGAGCTGTTGTCGCTAAAGATGTTGGAATAACCCAGCTGACTATTGATAGGATAAATGCTTAATGTGGCAGTGTTTTGGTTTTGGCCTAGATCGTGGATGTAGTCATTGATAAGGCCTAAATTATACGACTCTAAACTCTTAGCTGTCTCAATTTTCTGTAATGAGTTGATCAAGATAGTAGAATTGCAGTCCAAGGTCTCTGTCAGGTTATCATAGGTGAGATTATTACCATATTTTGCTGACCCGTAGAGGTCTCTTGAACTGATAACATTGGGGAAGTGTTCAGTGCGCAGCTCTTTGGCAATCCATTCCATCAGAAAGGGATTCAAGTAAGGCTCTAGCTTTATGGCAATAGAATTGATTTCCATGAGAAAGGGTTTTACCCTGTTGGGAGAAATCCTGGAGCTGGTGGGCAATGCTCTAGCTTGGTGAACATCTTCTTTAAATTTTTCAAAGGTTGTCTTATATTTTTTCAATAGAGTTATTGCAGGGTGGGTTGCAAGGTTAGGAACCCCTGCTATGAGTTCATCTGAAACCTTAAGAAGTTGATCAAAGTTTTGTATTAACTGGTAAAATCCATTCAAAGGAGTCTTTGTTGGAAGTTCTTGCTTGGAGGAAGTTTCAGTAAATTTAGTAATGCAGTTAAGTTTGTAATAGTTGGTTTTAACCTCAGATTTCTTAGACTTCGGATTGATTTGATTGATTGTCCACGCAATAAAATAGCCTTGTTTTTTCTTTTGGATGTCTTTTTCTATTTCATATTGATATTGAAGCATGTCCTTGTCTAAACAACCCTGGGTGTTTTGAATAAGGGTTTGGTTAAGTGCTAATAGTTGGATAAAATTGGATAACACTGCTTTATTATCGATGTTTCCTGATTTTTTAAGAAAATGACAATAAAAGATTTTATTTTGTTTGCTGATAGGGTCTGTGATCGTATGGGCTTGATTGATACAGGTAGAGTATTGACTGGACCCAAAGAGGTTATCCATTCTTTTTTCTACGGTGCGATGATTGATTGGGTTGAGTACATACTTATGATTGGGATCAATGATGAGTAAAGGGTATAACAGTTCTTCGACAATATGATGAGCAAATTCAACTCGGTTGAGAGTTTTTGTTGTTGCTTTTTTTGCCTTAGAGATGACCAGTGTTGCAGTTTCTTGAACGGGGTCTAGAGAGGGGTTGACAGATTTAGGTTGGCTTAATGGGAGAAGCGGAAATAAAACATTGCTGGTCACAAAGTTGAAAAAAGGAGGGTTTTTATCTTGAAATAGAATGGATAGGTTGGTTAGTTCTTTTTTGAACATGTTTTTGGTAAGGTCACATAAGAGCCATGCAGCTTCGCTGAAAACTTTTTTAACACCATACAGGGAGGGATCTTTAAACGAACAATATTGTTCTCGTTCTGATGGGGTTTGAAATTGATTCACAACCTCTTTGAAAAAAGTGGCTGACGGTGTTTGTGCTTTCCAAAAATGATAAATATTTTGTAAGGGGGCGGTTTTATCGGTGAGAAGATCATGAATCATGCATTCGTTGTTGTCTAGTTTGCCCCCATAGATGGTTGTGCATATCGCCGATTTGTAGGCGTTTTTTATGATGGTCCGATTATCTGGCTCAACCATAGCTGAAAGGTTAGAGATGAGCGAGATATAAATAGCTATGCCGATTAACTTCTTCATGAGGATTTCTCCGGCATTGTTTTTGAGTTGGCTGATTGACTTTGTCGGGCAGCTCTTGATTTTTTGGCCATGGTTTCTGAGGTTCCTAGGCCGTATGATGTGATGTGATCAATAATCGTTTTAGACTGATGATCAGAAGAGGCGCTTGATGATTGGTTGGTTGTAATCCAGTTACTTAACACGCCAATTAACATTTCTTGTTGTCTTCTAAGTAAAGTTTTCATCTCTCTTTCTTCAGCCAAAAGAAAATTCATTTCTTTTAATAAAAAAGTCTTATCAGATGCATTTTGTATGCTTTTAAACCAAGTATCATCACGTGTTCGAAATGAGGCATTGTGGTATAGAATTTCCATGGGGGTGGCCTGGAATGTTTGCTTACCACAGGAGAGTTGATAGAGGGTGTCGCGGCTAGCTGCTAATTGAGAAATCACTGCTAAGCTGGCTGTTTTTACACTCACAAAGCCCAAGGTGTCAGCGTGAAAAGATTTTTTATAAATTTCATTGTAAAATTTCTTCTGGTTAAGTTTGTATTGACTCAAGATTTCCGGGTTGCCAGCTTGGACTACCGAGTCTCCATCTGCAATGCTAGGCCCTTTATTATGGATGGTGTCTATATTGAAACTCAAACCGGCAGCCATGGTTGGGTAATGATTCTTATGAAGGGGATCTTCTTCATAAATATTTAACAGATTTTGTTTAGCGTTGAGGGGAGTTGTGTATAGTTTAGGCATTTTTTTGAGTTCACCTAACTGTTTTAAAAATCGGTGAATAATTTGACGAGAATAGTAACTATTGGATGATTCCTTGCCTGAGGACTCTAAAACTACTCCGGACAGGCCTATGGGGCTTGAGCATTGGATTGGATCATTGTGCAGGGTAGATTCACCCGGGGTTTTTGTCATGTTATAAAAACTCGCAGTATCAAAGACGTCATTGATACTGATAACATCTGGGTGATTTGCTGCAGTGAGAGTTTGAGAGAACCACTGTAAAATAGAAGGGTTAATGATATTATCTAATGCGTTTAAGTCTGTTTGAATTTGTTTAAGTAAGGGGGTTGCTTTATTAGGGGCTAGGTTAGATATGGTGGGTAAGCTTTTATTATCGGGGCTAAATTTAAATGCTTTAACAGAGGATTTTAACTGATTGAGAGCCTGGATTGAGGGTTGGTGAGCTGCTGGATTCTGCTGAAGATATCCTTCTAGGGTTGAGATGGGTTGTGTGCTTGTATTTTGGCTGTTAGTGCTGGAAGTGAAGGCAGAAGAAAACAACGTTCCAAGGCTGATTTTGGGGCCTGATAATAATTGATAAAGGTTAAGAATGTTTTGAACAACAACATAGTAGCCGTTAGCAAAACTATCGAGAGGGTAGTTGCCTCGAAAAGAATAGGAGCTATTCTGCCAGGATGTGAAACAGCCATGTTTATAAAGCTTTTCGCTTGTCGTCAAGGTTCCTGTAGATGAAATATAGTACTGGCCTTTAAATTCATCAAGATCCTTGATTTCTTCAGGGTTTGTCTTGAGCTGTGATTCTAGGCAACCATTGATGCTTTTTTGGAGTATTTTATAGCTTGAAATGAGCCTTAGTGTGTTGATAAGGAATGAAATATTGTTGGGTTTTAAAAATTCACAAAGCGATGTTAGGTTGGTGTATTGGATGGGGTTGTTTTTCATGGAATTACGATGATTTATACAGGTATTGTAATTATTAAACCCAAAATTGTCTTGTAACCGATTCAAAATATGTTCTTTGGTTAACGGGGTGTAGTAATTATTATAGTAAGTAGAGTCTTTGGCGGAAAGTGGTTTGGCATAGAAGGGGGATAATAGGCTTGAAAATATGAAGCTTGTGAATTCAGGTTGGTTCATAACTTGATCGAATTGACTGTTACTTTTATAGCTTCGGCTCTGAGTAAAGACTTGAAGGGCTATCTGTTGAATGGGGTTGCGCGGTGTGCTGGCTATTTTTAATAGCGGTTTTAAGGGGTTGAGTACATTGTTGAAAAAGACAGCATGATTAGGGCCTACGACGGCTTTGTTTTTTTCGTTCAATGCCTTTTGTTCGGACATGAAAAATTTAAAAATACCCCATTGATACGGATTACACAGGCCAGGTGTTCCCGGCTGATAGGCACCGCCAAAAATACGCAAACATAATGCGTTGGCCATAGAGTTTTTAAATTCAGCTATGAAATCTTCTGTGGCTTTTTTCTTTTCAGCGGCAAGCTTTCTTAGCCTTTCTTCCTCTTCCTTTCGTTCTCGGTCTTCTTTCAAATGCTTGGCTTCTATGACAGCCGCATGCAGTTCTTTCATTGCTTGATCGATGTCATCAGTGTTCCTATTGATAATAGCATTCTGTAATTTTTGAACGGCAGTATCGATGATGTTTTGTTCGCTAGTGACTAATTTTGAATCTTTATTTTGTTCTGTTTCTGCAAGTAGCTCTTTGCCTTCTTTGATTGCATTCAAACGTTCGGAGGCTGTTTTATCCGCTGTTGCTGTAGCTGTGTTCAAAGCAGTCATTGCTTCATCAATTTTACTTGTATCGCCAGATTCAATAGCAGTATTTAACGAAGCTATTGCGTTATCTATACTCGTCTTCTCATCGCCATTGTATAGACTGGATTTGGATGAAACGGATGATTCGGTTTGAGTGATTAGATCATTGGCATTTTTTTTGCTTTCATTAAGTAAGGCAAGTTCTTCGGCTTGTTTTTTTTGTTGAGCAATTTCTTGTGCATTAGAGGGACCTGCACCATAGTCAACATCATCAGGATTATTCGCCGTTGTTCCCATAGTGTCATCATCCATATTAGATTGGATGTTTTGGTTTGTTTTTATACTTGGAGCATCACTTTTGGTGTTGGTGATAGTTTTATCACCTATGCTTGGGTTTGAGGAAGATTTAGGTGTTTCTCCGGTGTGAGGGGCTGCAGATTCCAACGACGATGTATTCTTAGATGCTTGGAATGAAGGGGAGGATGTTCCCTCAGCGTTGGAGGGTGTGGTTGTTGTTGCTTCAGTTGGTGGAGGGTTATTCTCGGGGGCTTGCAAGGGAGGCGATTCTGGTGAAGAGGGAGTTGTTTCCTCAGCCTGAGAGGAGGTAGCTTTAGTAGATGAGGGGGAAACTGTATTTTCAGATGCTTGGAATGCCGGCGATTCTGATGAAGGGTGTGTGTGTTCTTCTGTGTTGGTAGAAGGAGAATCAGCAACTTTATTTTCCGCGGTAGCTACAGAGGTAGCTAGGATTAAGGTTAAGATAAAAAAGGTTGCCTTGTTCATGGGCTACTTGTTAACCTCTGGAGTTTTAGTTGCTGAGGGAGGAATATGATTGGAGGCCTCTTCCGCTCCTGACTGAGCGCCATCACCCCCTCCGGAGGCTTTTCCTTTAACATATTCCTCTGTGAGTTCTTTGATTTTTTTACGCTTGCTTTTAAGCAGAGTATTTTGTGAGGACGATAATTTTTGCATATGTAGGAGTGCCATAGAAGCGATGGCTTTTTCATTCAATAAGTATTGTTTAAACTGGGCTTCTCTATTTTCAGCCATGGTCATTAGCATCTCTTTAAGAAGAGAGGTGCTGTCTGATTCATTAACCACTCTACATCTCCATGATTTTTCCTTACTATCAGCACAACTGGTTTCAGTGCTACTGCCTCGTAACCTAAAGGTTGCATTATAAGTTTCAGCTTGTGCTGGTGTAAGTTGAAGGGAGATCTTCCCACCCGCACTGGATTGACATGAATAGGAATAAAGTGCCGACCGAGGGCTGGCTAAGCCATATAGGTTGCCCATGACAAAACCTTTTTGAGCAATAAAGTAGTTGGAATCAGCTTTAAATTGCGTGATGTCTTTACTTAAGACTGTTTTTATTTGCGCTCTAAAGGAGTTTATTTTGGGGATGATACTATTTTTTGCGGGTTTGATGGATGCATTGTTAGATATCTTTGACTCAAAAACGCCACTTGATTCTTTGAAGTTATACAGCTGGCCAGCGGCTAGCACGGGGGTATCCCCTTGTTTAACAAGCCCCATGTTTTCTTCTTGAGGAGTTTTGGCGTAAGCAAAAACATACCCAGGCAAGAGTAGGTCAGGTGTTTTGGCAAAATTCGTTAGGTTTTGAAGGTAGCTTCTTTGACGCTCTTGTGTCAGCCCTACTTTTCCTGTTAATTCTAAATTGCTAACACATTGAGAAAGTTTTTGTGACTCGGCATAACTGCTGGGCAAGGTCTTATCATAATTATCTTTGCCCAAGAGCGACATCATGTCTGGAACTCTTGCCGTAGGTCTACTTTGTCTGTAGTTGCTCGCCATGAGTTTAAGAACCACTGGTCGCATTTCGCTTACAAGGTTGTTGACCTCATCTTTAAATGAGTCCAGGTCTTCTTGGGATTTATTGTCCATGATTTTAAGGTGTGTGTTGTCATCTGAATTAATATTGTTCACGTGGTTGCTAAAGTTGCTAATGCTGGGTATTTGATTTTGTACCGTCGAGGTCAGGTTCTTCAGGTCTTCATTGGCTTTTAGTATAGATCGGGCTAAGCAATAATACCCATTGACGGTATAGTTGATGTTGGAGGGGGAGGGTGAATCATTGGGGCATGCCGTATTAGGGCTTGTATCAATGGTTGTTTTACAGACGACAGAGTGTTTTTTTTGGGATGAGCCGGAGGAGACTTTGAATTCAAATTTGTTTGATTTCGCACTATTAGAGGCATCTTGTGTGGATGAAGATGCGCCAGCGGATTTGTCAGAGGGGATGTAGCTAATGCAGTTTGGTATTTGATACTGCAGAGCTAATAACCTGGAATAAACATTGGCCAGGTTGCTATCTAAACCATGGGAGCCAGTGGAGTGCTGTTTGGGTACGAAGAATCCTGCTTTCAGCATAAAGACTGGGTAAAATGCTTGATAATAATTTTGAAGTGTTGCAGAAAACAAGTCATCTGGGCTGGGGGTCGATTGTATGACGGAGCCACTTCCTGTCCACATGGCATCTAAGTCAGCTTGTAAAACGCTGGGGGCGCTGGTTATTGCGGGGTTGTTTGGAACGCTCGGATTCATTAGGTTTGAGCTTGTGAGGGCTTCTTGGGATGCCCAGGTTGTGTCAAGATCGGTGGTTGATTCTTCAATAATTTGTTCTTGTATAAACCCAAAAATATTTCGATAGGGTTTTTTCCCGGAAGAGGTGCCTGGGCAGCGTTGGCTTTGGGTGCCATAAATAGCTTCACAGATCGCTTGTTTGGTAGCATCTTGTATCTCAAGTTGGGTAACTTTCACGGTGTGAGAGGTGATGGCCATTATTTCGATATGACACATAAGTAAAATGACGTTAAGTAAAGCAAACTTTGTTTTCATAGGGCGGGATCCTTAACCTAAAAAGGGGTGAAGTACGACTTAGCAGGTTTGGTTTTTTGGGGGGGGTGGACGGTTGTGTGCTGATACTGTTGTCCTGGTGTATAAGTTATTGATGAAGGTTGGTCTGTGTGTGCAGCGACTTCATCTTGTTCAATGCCAGCCGTGAAAGCTGGGGCCTTAAAGGTATTTTTTGAGGAGGAGGTTGTTGAGTTTGAGCTAGCGGGGATGGTGGGGGTTTTGTTATAGTTAGCGACACGGGAGCATTGTGATTTTTGGTAGCGGCTAGTCGTGTTGCTACAGTCAATAGCCTGAGCTTGACTGGCCAGTAAAATTAGGGTTAACACTAAGATCATTCTGTAGGCTCCAACGCGGATGTTAGTATGTCTAATCGTTCCTTAGCAAGCACTCTTTTTAAAAGACGTAACCTTTCAAAAGTAACATTTCGGCGTAAAAATATTTTAGCAGGTGCTTCTTCGTTACTTTTTTCTTCAGCATAACTGATAAGTTTAGAAGCAGTCCCTGGTTGGATAGAGTCCAGTGCTTGCATGACTCGCAATTTTCGGCTTACTTTAACGCAAGCAAGTATTTTTATGAGTTCTTCATTGTGCGCGGCTATCTCCGAGTTATTGGGCAGGGAGAAAATTGGGGCTAGTTTTGAAATAGCCTCATCTACTAAAGGGTCATTGTCTCTGCACCAGTCTTCCAGGGTTTCCATTAAGCAAATAACGCGGTAAACATCTGGACTGATGTAGTTTTTCCAGTATTTGTGACACGATTTTAGATCGAATTCAGGCATCACTAGAAACTCCATTTCACTGTTTTATATTAACGTATGGATGCCAAGAATGCTACTTTATCGGGACAAAAGCTGCTTTTTTTTTCAGATATTATGAAAAAAGCTCCTAAATCTACTATAATACAAGCATTAAGGAGGAGTGATGAGAGTAGATTGGTATCAGTTAATTCTCGATGCGCAAATGTGCAGAGGCATTACCTTGGGTGATGATCAGGTATGGTATTTGTGTTCAATTTTAGAAGAGCACATGAGAGATGTTCATATGGTGGATTTTTATGCCTACGAATGTTGGGCTTCTAATCAAAATGATTCTGCTTCTCTAAAGTTGGCGGGGGATTTTTCGATTATTTCGGCGGGGTTTTTTCCTGATCGATTTAGTCGTTATGGGGTTTCACGTGATTATTATTTGCTTGTGGGTAGGAATGCATACGAGCGTTTGGCGGGTATTTATTATATAAAAAATAAAAAACATTTCAGACATTACAAAAGGTTGGCTGATAATGTGGTAGGCATTTCAGCGGTTTTAGAGGCAGCCAGTAAGCTGGGTGGAAAATAATGCTTATAAGGTATTTGTCAATTGGGTAGAGGGTTGTTATAATAAGATAATTAAAAACAGAAGGTGTTTTCATGTCTAGAGGTGTTAATTTAGTTATTTTAGTGGGTAACCTAGGACAGGACCCTGATATGCGGTACACAAGTGGCGGGGCAGCTGTGACAAATGTTTCAATTGCAACATCGCAGGCATGGAATGATAAGCAGTCAGGTCAGTTACAAGAAAAAACAGAGTGGCATAGAGTAGTGATGTTTAATCGTTTAGCAGAAATTGCAGGGCAATACTTGAAAGCAGGGTCTAAAGTGTATATTGAAGGCAGTTTGACTACAAGGAAGTATCAGGACAAACAGGGTGTTGATAGGTATACTACGGAGGTTATTGCAAGAGAATTACAAATGCTGGATAGAAAGGGTGAGGCGATAGCTCCTCCTCCTGTTGCAAATGCTGCAAGTTCTTTTCAGTCGCCGTCGTCTCAGGAACCTAAGGTGCAGCCTGTAAATGCGTCTCAAGCTGCCCCTGCCGCAATGGCTGATGATGATATTCCATTTTAAATAGACAGAGACTTTAAATGAGTATATGGCTAATTGAAAACAATGGTAAATACTCAATCAAAAGGGATTTTGATGAAATCCGGCGTTCTTATGACCAGGGAAATGAATTAGATAAGCTAAAAATAGTGCTTGAATTTATTGCCATGGATGCCATTCCAGAGATGAGGGAGACTTATTGGTGTCAATATATTGATTCCTTGTATGCTGCGAATCAATTTAATCAAATTGTTGGTGTGTTAAATTTTCACTACAGTGTCATCAACAATTTTAATGACTGGGCTCGTTTTGAATCTGATTCTGCTGACTTAAGAGAAAGTTTGGATTGGATAGATTGGGATGGGTTCTCTTATAGAGAAAGCAGTGATTTTACTTTAAAGGATTTATTTGAAGGATGGGTCGCTAGCTGGGGTGGAGAAAATGATGGTAACCAAAGGAGATGTGATTTTAGGTATGTTGAGTCTTTATCTAAATTTTTGAAGGAATATCTTGAGAGGCAGCTGATAGCTGGAAGTCAACATCAGGGAGAAATGTTGGCAGCATGTAGTCGGCTTGAAGGAAGGGATAGCTTTCTTTATAATCAGGCCTGGGAAAAGGCTTATGATGCTAATAAAAAAAAGGTATTGAGTTCTCAGGAACTTAAGCTAAATACATTATCATCACAAAACACATCACCATCCAGTGGTTTTTTTTATATCAATCCTATAGCTACTCGAGATAGTATTGGGGCGGAGCTAGCATTTCTTTGGGGTTCCAAAGGATCTCCGAGATCAAATGACTCTTCTACGCCTTGGCCATTATTAATGTTTGTTGAAAAGCCAAAATATTTTAGAGTACTTGAATGGGTTTTATTCGGAGCTCATTGTGTCGTAGGGGTGGTTTTAATTATTCAGAACGCTCCTTTATTAGGTGCTATGTTGATAGTTGGTGGTGTCTTAGGTAAGTACGAAGCATTGTCTGAGAGCACTGTCAAGTGGTTGAAGGTCTCTATTAATACATTCTTTGGTAAGGTGGTTTTATTTCTAGTCGTTTTGGCTTGTTTAGCCATGGTAGTGAGTGCGTCGATGGTTGGAGATCTATTTCATCTCACGTTGTTTAGCGTATTATCTTTTGGTTTAAATTATATGTTTTCAATGAATCCTCCAGAGTTAGAGGTGGGTGAAGGAGTTGTAGGGTTTGATCTTTTAGCAATGGGTGAACAGGTTCTTGCTGCTTTCTGGAGTTTTTTTGATGTTTCAAACAAAAAAAATAACAGCCCTTCACCGGATTTACCGAGGGGGGGGAAGGTGGAGCGTGATAAGTTGTTCATGCCTGAACCTACGCCAATGATTCGTCCCCGTAACAGGGATGATCCTGAAGCTCCATTTTTGAGCTTGAATAATAGGACGAAGGGAAGAGGGTCTTTTAGTAAGGTTAGTAGGGATGTATAAAAAAGGTTCGAGACCTTAATACAATATTGAAAACTAGGGATTTGGAGAAATTAAGTGAAGATAAATTTTAATAAAGCTGAGGCTTTTTTGGGTATCAATATTAAGAAGTTACCTAAAGCTATTATTGTATTACTTGAAAATGTTTTGCGGCATAATTTGGATAATCAGTTGGAGTCTTTGCAACCCTTTAAAGAGTGGTTGACGTTAGGCTCTAGTTCTACTGCCATTGAGTTTAGACCTGCTCGGATTTTGATGCAAGATTTTACAGGGGTTCCTGCTGTTGTTGATCTTGCAGTCATGAGGGATGCCATGGTTTCTTTGGGAGGAGATCCTGATCAGATTAATCCTTTGTGCCCAGTAGATTTGGTTATTGATCATTCGGTAAGTGTGGATGATTTTGGGCAACAAGATTCTTTTTTAAAAAATGTGCAGTTGGAAATTAATCGAAATATTGAGCGATATCAGTTATTGAAGTGGGGGCAAAGCTCATTTAATCACTTTAATGTTGTGCCTCCGGGGACAGGCATTTGTCATCAAGTTAATATTGAAAATATAGCCAGCGTTGTTCAAGAGAGGGGGGGATGGATATTCCCTGATACCTGTGTGGGTACGGATAGTCACACAACCATGGTTAATGGGTTATCTGTTTTAGGTTGGGGTGTGGGCGGTATTGAAGCTGAAGCTGCCATGTTAGGACAGCCTGTTAGCATGAGAGTTCCTGAAGTTGTTGGGGTCAAGCTGACAGGGCGTTTATCGGAAAATGCAACGGCAACAGATTTGGTGTTAACCATTACTCATATTTTGAGACAAGAGGGTGTTGTTGGTAAGTTTGTTGAATTCTATGGAGAGGGGGTAACCAACTTGTCTTTAGCCGAGCGTGCAACCATTAGTAACATGTCTCCAGAGTTTGGTTCCACCTGTGCTTTTTTTGGTGTAGATGAAGAGACATTGAACTATTTGACTTTAACAGGGCGCGATGTTTCTGTTGTTGAGAGGGTTAAACATTATGCTCAAGAAGTGGGCCTTTGGTATAATCATGAGGAGGAAAGAGCATACACTTCTACTTTACATTTAGATTTATCTACCATCGAATCATGCATTGCTGGCCCTAAGCGTCCTCAAGATCGGGTCAAATTATCTGATGTTTCTGAGGTGATGGGTTCAATTGCAACATCGGCGAAAGGCGAATGCCTTCAGGATGGCGATGTTGTTATTGCGGCCATAACTAGTTGTACTAACACCTCTAACCCATCGGTGCTGATTGCGGCAGCATTGTTAGCCAAAAGAGCTGTTGAGTTGGGCATTAAAGTCAAACCATGGGTGAAAACTTCTTTGGCGCCTGGCTCCAAAGTGGTTATGGAGTATTTGAGAAGATTAGATTTGATCAAACCTTTGGAGCAGCTAGGTTTTTATTTGGTGGGTTTTGGTTGTACAACATGTATTGGTAATTCAGGGCCGCTGTCGCCAGAGCTGGTTAAGGATATTGAAGACCATAAGCTATCAGTGTGTGCTGTGTTATCTGGAAATAGAAATTTTGAAGGAAGGGTGCATCCGTTGACACGAGCAAACTGGCTAGCATCCCCTCCGTTGGTTGTTGCCTACGCATTGCTTGGGCACATGAGGGAAAATTTATCTGACGCAGTGTTGGGTGAGGCCAATGGAAAGTCTGTTTACCTTAAGGATCTTTGGCCATCCAGAAAGACTATCGATCAAGCCGTCAATCAGCTTGATAAAGAAATGTTTGTTAAACAATATGAAGATGTTTTTAAAGGTGATGATGATTGGAAGAACATTGCGATATCGTCGTCCAGTACTTACGATTGGCAAGAAGGATCTACCTATATTCGTAAGCCCACTTTTTTTGACGGAATGACTCAAGAGTTGCCTGACATGAAGAGTATTAAGTCAGCAAGGATATTAGCGCTTTTAGGGGATTCTGTAACAACGGATCATATTTCACCTGCAGGGGTTATTAAGCATGATAGCCCGGCAGGTGAATATTTGCAGTCGCTTGGTGTGGCGGTGTCGGAGTTTAATTCATACGGTTCTCGAAGAGGTAATCATGAGGTGATGACTCGGGGGACTTTTGCTAATATTCGGATTAGGAATGAGTTAACACCTGATATCGAAGGGGGGGTTACTCGCTATTTCCCAGGGGGGGAAGTGATGAGTATTTATCATGCAGCTAGAAAATATAAGCAAGATGATGTTCCTCTGGTTGTGGTTGCTGGTAAGGAGTATGGTACAGGGTCTTCTCGAGATTGGGCGGCTAAGGGGACTTTACTTTTAGGTGTTAAGGCAGTTATTGCTGAGAGCTTTGAGCGAATTCATCGATCTAATTTAATCGGTATGGGTGTGATGCCGTGTGTTTTTGAGGAAGGAACAACGCGAGAAACTTTGCATTTGCAGGGAAATGAGCGATTGGATATTGAAGGTATTGAGGATGTTCATTCGGTACGAGCTAAGCTTACCATGGTGATTCATCGTGATAATGGGGTCAAAGAGGCTGTTTCTATTCAGGCGAGTATTGAAACAATGGGGGAATTAGAGTATTTTAAGAATGGTGGTATTTTACCTTATGTTCTTAGAAAATTGGTTCAACCGGATGAATCCTCTTTATGATTATCTCAGCAATTCATAGTGCTTCGTGGGTGGTTTTTCTCATTATGATGGTTCTTGGCCTTTTATCTATTTATTCGTGGGTGCTTATTATAGGTAAGTGGAAAGTTATTCATCAGCAGCAACGAAGAATGAATGCGTTTGATAAAGAATTCTGGTCAGTTCAGGATATGAATGAGCTGTATCAAATGGTGCGAGCGCAATGTGTGGGTGTTTTGCAGGAGCAGTTTTGTGCTGGGTTTGAGGCCTATCAACAATCTGAGCACAAAGAAGAGGCCATGTCTAAGGCAATGATGATTACGCATGAGCGACATTTTTCGAATGAAGAGAGTTCATTGCAGCTGTTGGCGACTTTGGCTTCAACGGCCCCTTATATTGGTTTGTTAGGTACGGTTTTAGGGGTGATGCATGCCTTTCAGGGGTTGGGTGGATTGAATGAATCAGTGGCCATTCAGGTTCTTGCTCCAGGGATGGCTGAAGCGTTGCTTACAACAGCATTGGGCTTGTTTGTTGCGATTCCGGCTATGATTGCTAATAATAGGTTTGTTGCGAGTTTGGAGGCTTTTGAGCGGAGAAGTTTGCTGTTTCAGCGTGAGTTCGCTTATATTATGATGCATAAGACATGAAGAGCCGTAAGCGTTTTGATCAAATTAACGTTATACCCTATGTGGATGTGTTATTAGTTTTGTTATTAGTTTTTATGGTGACAGCCCCCATGATGCACCACCATTTGCCCATTGATTTACCCAAAGCTAAATTAAACAAGTCAGCAGATTCAAAAACTCCTGTTTGGTATATGACTATCGATGCAAAAGGTCGCTATTTTTTAGGCAAACAAAATGTATCAGAGGAGCCCATGACAGCAGAGCAGTTGGTGGGTAGAATTAGGCTTTTAAAGCGAGGCCTTTCTCAATTGCCTATGGTGCAAATCCAGGCTGAAAAAACTATTAGCTATCAAATATTGATAACAGCTCTTACAGCATTTCAGGAGCAAGGTATCGAGAAAATAAATTTTGTCTATCGGTCTTAGCCTAGAGGTTGTAGAAGTACCGATTTTTGTTTGTCTATGATTTGAGAAATACCTTGGTAAGCAAGGTCCAGCATTTGGTCGAGTTCTTTTCTTGAAAAAGAGTTATGTTCCGCTGTTCCTTGAATTTCAATTAAATGGCCTTGTTCATTCATCACTATATTAAGGTCTGTATCTGCCTTAGAGTCCTCTTCGTAATTCAGGTCCAAGATGGGTTTACCTTTCACGATGCCAACCGATACAGCGCCTATTAGGTAGTTGATGGGGTCATTTTTAATCATCTTTTTATATTGCAGGTGTTGGATGGCTTGTACTAAGGCAATGCATCCTGCATTGATAGACGCTGTGCGCGTGCCGCCATCAGCTTGAATAACATCACAATCAACAATAATGGTAAAATCGCCTAGTTTTTTTAGGTTTATCATGCTTCTCAGGCTACGGCCTATGAGTCTTTGGATTTCTTGCGTCCGGCCGCTTTGTTTTCCTCTCGCAGCTTCGCGATCATTTCGAGTATGGGTTGAACGGGGTAACATCCCGTATTCTGCGGTTAGCCAGCCTTGATGGGCGTCTCTTAGGAATCTTGGTACCCCTTCATTGATGCTGGCGGTGCATAATATTTTAGTTTGGCCAGAGGAATACAGGACTGACCCTTCTGCGTGGTTATTAACTGTGGTTTCAATAGAGAAGGGTCTTAAATCATGGGCTGCTTTTGCTGGGTTCATGAAGGTTGTTCCTGTGGTTTTCTTGAATCCTATCAAAGTTTAAAGGAATTGTCGACGAGTTAATTAAAATAGCAATAAATTGGCCGGATTTTTAACAGATTCTATAGAAATATTGACAGGTGTGATGTGTTGAAAGGGTTGTGAGTCAGGGGGGCTAGTAGAGGGTTAGATTAAAATCAACCACACCAGGGTACTATCCCCTGGTGTGGTATGATTGAGTTTCCGCCCTATTGATTAGAAGGTTAATCTTCTTGGTGAGTGAGTTCTGCTGTGGATTTCTGAAATATTATCAATTAAAGGTATTGTTAATCTTTGAGTTTGATTGTTGTTATCTTGCAAATTAAGTTGATTCCAACGGTTCTCAGAGTTTTGTGTATGCGGGTTATGATTTTGAGCGAACAGTCTTTGTTTGGCTCTTCTTGTTTCTTTAATGCTAGGGGCTACTTGTGCTTGATTTGCTCGGACGGGGCTGTGCATTGTTGCGGGGTCAAGTAATGCACCATGATGTATTGTATCTGAATCTAAAGGCCTTAATGTAGTGAATGTCATTTTGTTACTCCTAAATGATGTTTTTAGTTTATACTTTTATAAGATATACGTCAATATTAATGTATTTTTTAGTCTTAGCGTCCTCTTTTTTTGCGTAAATTTATGCGAATGGTTGTATTTTGTGTATTAGTTCTTGATTTTATTAGAGTGAATTGTGATAATTATTCAATGGCTTCACTTATATTGATCAGCGCACCTTCCGGAGCGGGAAAAACAACCCTGGTGAACAAATTATTGGGGGCATTAACCCGAATTGAGCTTTCGGTCTCATGTACAACGCGTTCTCCCAGGCCTTCTGAAAAGCAGGGAGATCAATATCATTTTATGTCAGATGATGAGTATGATCAGTGTTTGAGTAACAATGAATTTTTAGAATTTGCTACAGTATACGGAAACCGTTACGGAACCTTGAAAAAGAATGTTCAAGATGGTTTAGAACGAGGCAATGATGTCGTTTTAGAAATCGATTACCAAGGTGCTCTACAAGTCATGAAGGCATGGAAGGAGCCGATGGTTAGTGTTTTTATTATGCCGCCAAGTTTTGAGGTTTTAAGGAAACGTCTCGACAATAGGGCAGAAGATACGCCATCTGTTATTAAGAAAAGATTGCAGGAAGCCTATCAAGATATTATTCATTATGACCATTATGATTACCTCGTTGTGAATGGCGATTTATTAACAGCTAGCTTAGAGCTTACGAGTATAGTCGTGGCATATCGACATAGGATGGAAGTGGTTAAAAGAGAAAAACAGGCATGGATTGAGAGCCTTATAGAATCTTTTAACGATAAAAGCTAGATTTTTTGGTCAGAGGGTTGTAAAATAATAAGTATCACAAAATATTGAGCATTTTATGGCACGAATAACCATTCAAGATTGTTTAAAAGTTATTAATAATCGATTTCAAATAATTGATGTTGCATCAAAACGCGCGCGGAGCCTGATGGATGGCGCAGAACCAAAGGTTAGAAAAGATAATGATAAGCATACGGTTATCGCTTTACGGGAAATTGCCGAAGGTTTTGTAGGTCTTGATGGGATTAAGTTTGATGGACAGGAGTCCGAAGACTGTCATGACGAGGAAAACTGATACAGACTTTTCTTTAAACGACGCTTTGCCCTATGAACAGCTTAAAGGCCTGGTTTCTTATTTAAGACAGGAAGAGCAGGATAAGGTTTATCAAGCTTATTTGCTAGCAGACGCTGCTCATGTTGGTCAATATCGACGTAGTGGTGAACCTTATATTACACACCCCACAGCGGTGGCTTGTATTCTAGCAACCATGAGAATGGACTATGAAACTATTTTATCAGGCCTTCTCCACGATGTATTAGAAGATACCCCAACCACTAAAGCCATTATTCGTCAAAAATTTGGAGAATCCGTTGCTGATATTGTTGATGGTGTTTCTAAATTAAGTTATATACAGTTTCAGGATAAGGTTGAAGCTCAAGCTGAAAATTTTAGAAAAATGCTTTTGGCGATGGCTAAAGATATTCGAGTCATCATTGTTAAGCTTGCCGATCGATTGCACAACATGCAAACCATCGATCACTTATCCAAAGTCAAGCAGAAACGTATTGCAAAAGAAACCTTAGAGATTTTTGCTCCTATTGCTAAGCGAATGGGCATGCATAAACTGTCACAAGAGCTCGAGGACTTGGGTTTTAAAATATTCCACCCTATCCGCTATCAAGTCTTAGCTAACTCATTGAAGAAAGTTCATGGCTCTCATAGTCAGGTTATTCAGGATATCTGTAATAAAATAAAACAACAGCTGACTACGGCAAAAATAGATTTTTTTGAAGTAGAGGGTCGAGAAAAACATATTTATAGCATCTATAAAAAGATGAAAAATAAGAGGCTGCCTTTTACAGACTTGACCGATGTGTATGCTATTCGTATCATTGTTGAAGATATTGATCACTGTTATAGAGCTTTGGGTGTTACTCATCAATTATATAAACCCATGATGCAAAAATTTAAAGACTATATAGGTCTTCCCAAAGCGAATGGTTATCAATCGATTCATACGGTCTTGTTTGGGCCCTATGGAGTTCCTGTTGAATTGCAGATTCGTACCCGTAAAATGGATCAAATGGCCAGTGGAGGAGTTGCCGCTCATTGGTTATATAAATCATCCAATTCAGATTTATCTATCCCACAGGTTCAAACACAACAGTGGTTAACAGACCTTGTTGAAATGCAACAGAAAACAGGAAGTTCTTTAGAATTTATTGAAAATGTTAAAGTTGATTTGTTTCCTGATGAAGTTTACATCTTCACCCCTAAAGGAAAAATTGTTGAATTGCCAGTTGGGGCTACATCTATTGATTTAGCTTATAATATCCATACAGATATTGGGAATAATTGCGTGGCAGCTAAAATTGATCGACAGTTTGCACCTTTGTCAACACCGTTGACCAGCGGTCAAACGGTTGAGATTATTACACACCCCCAAGCACACCCCAGTCATCAATGGCTGGATTTTGTTGTTACAGGCAAAGCAAGAAGCGCCATTCGACACCGATTAAAAACAGAACAAAAGCATGCTTCTATTAAATTAGGTTTTCGTTTGATATCAAGATCTCTTGAAGAATGTCATTTAAATATAGAGGATATTTCCGAAGATGCTAAGCATCAAGCGGCAGTGTTATTGGGGTTTGTTGACTTTGATGAATTGCTTGAAGATATTGGTTTGGGCAATCGATCAGCATTTTTAGTGTGTCAACAGTGCTTTGTTGAAACAGATTCAACAAAACTTACTAAGATTGCTGAGAAAAAACCTCTTTATATCAGTGGAACTGAAGGAATGGCCGTTAAGTTTGCAGAATGCTGCTGCCCAATTCCTGGAGATAAAGTTGTTGCGACCATAGATTCTGGAAAGGGGTTGCTAGTACACCGACAACAATGTTCTAAATTTAATGCCAAGAAGAAGGCCCGAGATAAGACCATTTGGGTTCAATGGTCAAGTACCATTGAAGGGGAATTTGTCGTGCATGTTAAGGTGGATGTTGTGAACCAGAGAGGTACGTTAGCAATGATTGCTTTAGCTGTTTCAGACGCGCGTGCCAACATTGAAGATTTGCATATTCTTAGTCAAGATCAGAAATATGCCAGTATTCGTTTAGACCTCAAAGTAACGGGAAGACAGCAGTTGGCTCAAGTTATAAGAAAAATAAGAAGAATTAAACAGATGATTAAGTGTGTTAGAGAGATGGATAGCGCTGAGTGATTGTTATTATTGGGTCAGGATTGGCCGGCTATGTTCTCGCTCAAGACATGAGACGACTTGATCAACACATTAACATCACCCTTGTTACCGAGGATTGTGGTAGGTATTATCTCAAGCCCCCATTATCTAGTATGACCCGCTCAGGTAAGCAGTTAGATGATATTATTATTGGGCAAGCCAATGAGATGGAGGATAAACTGAAGATAACTATTCTCTCATTGACGAAGGTCGAGGCTATTCACCGTACAAATAAGAACATTCAATTAGCCTCGGGAAGCTTGATATCTTACGATAAGTTAGTGTTGGCAGTGGGATCAAAGCCTTTAGAGTTGGTGTGTCAAAATCAACCGATTCAAATTAACTCATTAATGGATTACGAAAAAGCTAGTTCGCAGCTACAAGAAGCCAAATCCGTTGCCATTATTGGCTCGGGTTTGATAGGTACTGAGTTTGCACATGATCTGTCGGCAAAAAAAACTATTCACTGGATTTCTGCAGCACCCTTTCCTCTGCAAGGGGTGTTGCCTTCAGAGCTGGGCCAGGAACACATTAATGTTATCAAGAACCAGGGCTCTTTTTATTATCACCGTTCAGTTCAAGATATTCAATGTGAGCATGGGCAATGGAGTGTTGTTACCAAGGGTGATGTCATTCAGTCGGATGCTGTGTTAATGGCTATCGGGTTGAGGCCAAGAATTGAGTTAGCTCAATCAGCAGACATAGCCTGTAATCTTGGCGTTCAAGTGGATCAATGTGGGCGAACCAGTGACCCTGATATATATGCTTTGGGCGATTGTGCTGAAATTTCTGGCCAATGGCATGCGTATGTTTCTCCGTTAAGAGTCTCAGCGAGAGCCATTGCCCTTACCCTTTTGGGGCAAGATAGTGAGATTGTATTACCCGCTTTTCCTGTTTTAGTTAAAAGCCCTTTATTGCCAACAGTGGCTTGTGTCCACCCGGATATACCCAAGGATGCTAAGTGGGATATCAGCGGTTCAAAAACAGGCAAGCGAGCCTTGTGTAAGCACAAGAATCAGCTATGGGCTTTTGCTTTAACTGGAGAGTGTGTCACTGAAAGAGCTGAGCTTGTCAAAAAGATTCCAGCTTTTCTATCCGTGCTAAAGAAAGGTTTCCAACAAACGGATTAGCCAAGATAATGACTTGTCTTCGAAATCTAGGCTGGGGTTGAATTCAGAGATTTCATACCCCAGGCAGTGATCTCTTTTGAGTAGTTTAAAGGCATCAATGAATTCAGAAGGGTCAAGTCCGTTGTCAGCAGGGTTTCCAACCGCAGGAAACTGGGTGGGATCAAACGCATCTACATCAATACTGCACCCATACCCAAAGGGGCATGATGCAACCTGATTGTGCGCTTCAGTTAAGGCTTTTTTAATCCCCATTGAGTGAATGGTTGTCATATCATAAACGGTAATACCGAGGTCATGAATAAGGTCATATTCTTGCTGTTCATAATCGCGTGTGCCAAAAAAAACAAGGTGTTTGGGATCTATTTTTGGTTGCGGGTGGCTTATTTTAGTGAGTTCAGGATTTCCTTGGCCAAGAAGCGCAGTTATCGGCATGCCATGAATATTATGAGTCATCGAGGATGCTTGGGTATGGGCATCCAAATGGGCGTCAATATACAGCAAGCCAATCGGCCCTTCTTGGTGTTTTGATGCGCCACTCCATGTGCCAATTGCTGAGCTATGATCACCGCCAATAACACAAAAAGAGTGTTTATTTTTCAGCAAATACTCAACCATGGAGGACAGTCTCTCATTGCAATCTTTTAAGTCTTGAAGAGCGGCTAACTGAGTATGGGTGGTTCGAGGATAAAGGTGTTCAAGCCATTCTACCGAACGGTTTATCACAGGGTTTTGTTGAAGGGCATGTTGAACGACGATGGGGCCGGTACAGCATCGTGTATCTTTTCCTCCATTGCCTATGGCGTATCCTAATAGGTGTAACATTGAGTATGCTCCGCATTAATGCATGACATGTTAGCAATTATTGATTATGATAGCGTTAGAAAACACATAGGTCTATATGTTAATACAATCCTTCCAAAAGTTTTTAAGTCGCTTTTTTAAGAAAGAAGAAAGAGTTTTTGCACAAGAATATACGGCCTCTGTTCATGGAATTGGCCTTAACGACATTCCTTTGCATGTGGTTAAATTGATGAGAAAGCTAGAGGAAAGGGGGTATGAGGCTTATTTGGTAGGGGGTTGTGTTAGAGATATCATGGCCGGCCTTAAACCCAAAGATTTTGATGTGGCAACCAGTGCTCTTCCAGAGGAGATTCTGAAGGTTTTTCCAAGAAGTATCGCCATAGGTCGGCGTTTTCGAATTGTTCATGTGCGCATGGGGCGTGAAATTGTTGAAACTATAACCTTCAGAGGCGATCCTACAGTGCCCTGGCTACAGAGTCATTTTCAGTCAAAACGTAACCTTGATAATATTTATGGAACCAAAGAAACCGATACCTATCGCAGAGATTTTACCATTAATGCTTTTTTATATGGGTTAGATGGAACATTGATTGATTTTCATGATGGATTTAATGACTTCAAAAATCAAAGAGTTAGATGTATTGGTGACCCTTCAGTACGTTTTAAAGAGGATCCAGTTAGGATGTTGCGTGCATTAAGGTTGCAAGCCAAGCTTAACTTTTCATTGGACCCGGCTATTGAGGGGGTTATTCGTAAAGATAAGCATTTGTTATCTAAGGTCTCTTCACAGCGTATGTTTCAAGAGATTATAAAACTATGCTATCAAGGGCATGGGAGTGCTTCATGGTCTATTATAACAGAGTATCAGTTAACGTTTGCTTTTCTTCCCTGGGAGGAGGAGTTGAATACACCGATGAAAAAAGATATGCATGCCTTAGTGAAGTGTGCTTTAGCTCAATCGGATGAGCGTTTTCACCGAGGAGAAACATTAAGTGCAGCCTTTCTACTGGCTATTTTAACGTGGGTTTATTTTAATAAGATTCGAGATGAAGGTCGAGACAGCACAATGAGACACAAAAGATTTACACGCTCATTTATCAACTTTTCAGACATAGCTTTTAAGAGAATTCAACCATCTCGAAGAATTATTGATGTGGTAAGGCAAATTTTTGCTATGCAGAATACGCTTGTTAAAGGGGATTATCGTTCTGTCAAGTATTGTATTAAACAACCACGGTTAAGAGCTGCCGTTGATTTTCTTTCTCTAAGAGCAAATATTGACCCGATCTTAGAGCCGGCGTCTAGTTGGTGGTTAAGCTATATTAATGGTGATTTAGCAAATCAAGAAGAAATGATCTTGCAAAAAAAATCTAAGGACTTATGATAGCACTATCTTTCTGGGATTACTTGAGGAAAACATGACTCTTTGTTATTTTAATGTAGAAACCGTTTTATCGGAGGCTGTTAAGCTTTGGGACTTTTGTTCAGAGTTGCTTGTTGATTTATCTGCTCATAAATCTAGAAATTCTTCCACTTATTTAACTCAAAGCACTTCAATGGGTATGTTAGCGACCAACCCTGTTTACAATGTTATCTTGGGTTGTGATTGTTCCCATCAGGCAGAAAAAGTCTATGAAATTATTAAAACCTTTAATGAAAAGGATTCAGTCAAGGTTGATTTTTTGCTGTATGGTAATTTTTCCATATACATGACAGATTGGCAAATTCCTTTTCCAGGGTTAACAAAGCGAGCGTATATCTTGTGCCCGTTGCTTGAATTAGATCCCAATTTTGTTTTTCCTGACGGGGAGCGTATCCTTGATAAGGTTTCCAAGCTTGAGGATGATGAGGTCACAGCGACAAAAATATTTGAAGTCACCAAGACACATATTGATGAAAAGAGTCTTTGACTATCGGGTTGGATTTATTCATAATGAGAATGATTTTTATTTAGGTTAAGGATGCTGTTACCCGGACATCACTATAAAATAGTTGCAACTTGTTTTTCTGATTCAAATGAGTTAGGTATCATGAGTTATTATGGCTTAGTAACAGGGGCTTTATTTAATGTTACCTCTTTATATAAAAAAAGAGGGATGGCTGTAATCATGGTCCATCAACAAAAATTATTAGTAAGATTAGCTGATTTATCCTGCTTGTCATTTGTTCAGGAATCATGAAACTTAATGCCGCTATTGTAGGGTTGCCCAACACAGGAAAAACAACCCTGTTTAATGTGTTAACCCACCAATCATTGCCCGTAGCTAATTGGGCGGGCGTCACTGTTAAGTCTGTCTCTGGTCGAGATCAAAGAGAGGATCAGTTGGTTTGGATAGATCTTCCGGGAGTCCAAACACTCCAGTTTAGTCAAAAAACAATGCTGCCAGACGATGTTCAAATAACACATGATTATTTATTGCAAAATAAGCCCGATATTCTAGTCAATGTTGTTGATGCACGTTATTTGATTAGGGATTTTTATTTAACCTCACAGCTGGCAGAATTAAATATTCCCATGGTAGTGCTATTGAATTTTACGGAGAGTTGCCCCTATGTCAAAGAAGTGATTGAATGGGGGGAACGTTTTTTTGGCATCAATATACTTGCTGTGGATCTTCAAGACCCAGATTGGGTACGGCGACTGCATTTATTAGTGAATGCTAAGACTATAGCAGATGTTTCAGGTGTTTTAGAGTGGTATCGCCAAGCCCCTTATTCAGGTCTCCCGACAACTAAACTAGCATTGCAGCAGTTGTCTGGTTGGGTTGAAGGGGGAGCGTTTAGTCAACCCCTTATTTTACAAGCAGCCACCTGGCGTTATAATCTTTTAGATGAGACATTAAAAGCGTGGAAAAATAAGTCAAGTCAACAAAGCAGACTAGATGAATGGCTATTGCACCCTATCTGGGGAGGGGCTATTTTCTTCACTGTTATGATTATGTTTTTTGGCCTATCCATTGGCGTGGGTGGAGGCATGCAAGAATATATTTCAAAGGCGGGTATTTGGGCGCTGAATAAACTATTTTTTGATGATAGGGGTTTGGTGGGTTGTTTTTGCATAGCCATGATGATGTGTGTTAGTTTCTGGCCCGTGCTTTTTGTGACGTATGGTTTGCAGTCAATACTATCGGAAAGTGGCTATATTCCTAGAATGGTATTGATCATCGATCGCTGGTTTAGGGCTTGGAATTTATCAGGTCAAAGCTTTATTCCTTTGTTATTAGGTTTTGGGTGCAATGTGCCGGCTATTATGTCCACACGTACCATGAGCTACCGAGTTGATCGTTTGGTGACGGCCTTAATGATTCCTTTTATTGCGTGTTCTGCACGATTAAGTTTATTTGTTCTATTTGCCTTAGCTTTTTACCCCAATCATTCCATTGTTATTGTTTTAGGACTTTATCTAATCAGCCTTTTGGTTGCAGGTATGGTGGGGTTTTTTGCAGGCAATTATTGGGTTTCTAGCAAAATTAAACCCTTAATTCAACAGTTGCCCCCGTTACATGTTCCTTTGTTAAAGGGAATTTTGAAGCGATCAGCCTTTAAATCGAATGCCTTTATTTTACGAATGTCTAAGACCGTTATTCCTTTGCTGGTTGTGTTACAGGCGCTAAGTCATGTTGATGTCTCGACAGGAGTTTCAGTTATAGAAGGTTTGGGTCGTTTTATCCTCCCATGTTTTTACCCCTTGGGTTTGACACCAGACGCATGGCCACTCATGGTCGCATTGTTAGCGGGTTTGATTGCAAAAGAAGTCATGTTAGGAGCTTTGTTGGGGATGTTGGTTTTAGGGGTGGGAGGAGCACCTTCTGTATGGCTTGCTTCGCCTGAGGTCTCCTCGTTATCAGGAACGATGGTTAATGCTCTTGGAGGATTCTTTGTTGACTCCAGTGCTGTTTTTTCCTTTTTGGTTTTTGTTTTATTATACGTTCCATGTGTGGCCACCATGGTGGCTTTGTCATCCGAGTTTGGGCGAGCTTGGGCTTTGAGAAGTTTTATGCTATCGTTATGTATTGGCTATTTGGTTGCTTTTTCTATTTATCAGGGGGCTATTTTTACTGTATTAGCTTTTTCTTGTCTGATGGCCTTGGCTTTCATGGTAAGGTATCGGTTTAACATAAGGAGGGCGAGTGTTTATCCAGGTTCTTGAAGAAATAGGGCGTTCCCAGGGTGTTTTTGTTTCTGAAATTTGTCAAAAGTTCCAGCTTTCTCGATCTGAGGTTGATCAGATTCTATCCATGTTAGTCGCAACTGAGTGTGTGGTTTGTGAAAAAGAATTAGGCTTGTGCGGTGGGTGCAATCAATGTCAACAGGATGTCTTTGTTAGGCAGAATCGACATGAAATTGATTAAATCTATATCTTTTGTATCATTGGCAACGTTGACTTCACGAGTGTTTGGGTTTGTTCGTGATATTATTTGTGCGTTTGCTTTTGGAGCTTCGGCTGAATTTGATGCCTTTTTAGTAGCTTTCCGTATTCCTAACTTTATGAGAGCCTTATTTGCAGAAGGCGCTTTTTCTCAAGCGTTTGTTCCTTCTATAGCTGACTATTCTTCAAAAGTTGAGCAAAGGGCTTTTGCTTCAAAGGTATTGTTTATTATGATGCTGATTTTATCAGTCATATCTATTCCTTTTTATGTCTTTTCGAAATATGTGGTTTTGTTATTTGCCCCAGGTTTTGCCTTGCACCCGCAACAACTTGAATTAGCTTCTCGACTTGTTTGGTACACTTTCCCTTATTTGTTATGTATTTCATGTGCGGGGATTGTTTCAGCAGTTTTGAATTATCAGCGGAAATTTGTTTTGCCTGCTCTGATGCCCATATTATTAAATCTGATGATGATTATAGCAGCATCCTTAGCAAGTTATTTTGGTGTTATAGGTTTAGGTTTTGCTGTGGGTGTTTCTGGGTTGGCTCAGCTGCTTGTTTTGTGGTTGTATGCGGGTTGGCATGGTTGTTGGTTGTACCCTCGTTATCCGCGTAATGATCGTAAGGTACTGGGTGTTTTTGTCACCATGCTAGCAGCTATTGTTGGGGTTTCATTTCAGCAACTGAGCAGTTTATTTGATACTTTTGTTGGGTCGTTTTTGTCTGAAGGAAGCTTGTCTTGGTTGTATTATTCTCAACGGATTGTGTATTTGCCCATAGGCGTCATTGCGGTAGCCATTACCACGGTGATGATGCCTCAACTGTCAAAGTATTTTAAGCACAATCAAATGGAAGAGTTTCGTCAACTTTTACATGAAAATATTAGTCTTATTATGATGGTCGGTATTCCTGCTGCAGTGGCGTTATTTGTTTTGGCAGACAATATTGTTGTAACATTGTTTTTTCAGGGTAATTTTAATCAAGACGACGTTGTTAAAACGACACAGTCATTACGGGCTATGGTGATAGGTTTACCCGCTTTTATGCTCATAAAAGTCATGGCGGCAACTTGTTTTGCTAAAAGAAATGTTAAGTCACCTGTCTATGGGTTTATGGTGGCATTTATATCGCATGTCATAATATCACTTTCCTTAATACGTTTTGGGCATGTTGCCTTAGCCTTTTCTAGTGCGGTTTCGGCGTATGTGAATATGGGGGGATTATGCTTTATTTTGAAAAAAGATTTAAGAAGTTTCCTGGGGAGTAAGGCCAGGAGCTTGATCGGAGTTATTGTTTTGAGCTCTATAAGTATGGGGTTGTTATTGTTGAAGATTAAACCAGATTACCATGATTTGATTTTGATTCCATTGAAAGGCCGTTGGGCATCATTGGTTTTAGATGTTTTTGCGGGGTTCTTATGCTGGTATTTACTATCTCCTTTAGGACCTATTTTTAAATATAGACGATCCATGTTAATTTCTTAGGGGCTACGCTTAATATGCTTTTTCGTCATCATTTGCCCACCCAAGTGCGGGGAAAACCATCGGTTGTAACCTGGGGTAATTTTGATGGCATGCATCTGGGGCATCAGTTTATTCTGAAATCCATGAAAAAACTGGCCATAAAGAAACGATCCCAAATGGTTGTTATTTTATTTTATCCGCCGCCTAAAGTTTTTTTCTCAAGGGATGCCTCAACACAACTCATGTCCATAGGAAATAAATATTTATTGTTAAAAAGTCTTGGGGTTGATTATGTTTTATGCCTTCGTTTTAATCGTGCTTTGGTCAGCATGAGTGCTGATGATTTTGTTCATCATTATGCTGTTAAAGAGTTAAATTGTTGTGATTTATTTTTAGGAGAAGATGCGCGATTTGGGGCAGATCGAATGGGGTCTGCTAAGAAGTTGATGAAGGAACATTGGCCATTTGATATTCATGTTATACGTGATCAACTGGTTGAGAATGAGCGTGTTAGTAGTACTAAAGTCCGTCAATTAATGAAAGAAGGTAATTTGGCTGCTTGTAGAAACTTACTAGGGTTAAGCGCTTTTTTGTCTGTCAGGGTATTGGCTGTGACGATCAAAGGAGAATGGGTTGCTCGAATCAAGGGGCAGATGCCTTCTTTAGAAGGTAGAGCTGTTGAGGTTGTTTGGGATGGGGGAGGTATAACTTCTAAAATTATAAGGCAAAGTAGTTTAGTCGGGAGCATCGGCTATCAAGTTTATTTATCACCGATTGATACCAATGTGGACCTGCCAGCTAGAATTAGGGTGTATTGGTAGGTTAATTAGATATTATTTTAATCAATGATGGTTGGTTTGTAAGATAGTGTTTGCTTTTTTTGTAGGATTTGATAGTATCCCGTGTAGTATATAAGATACAAGAGAGTACATCCTTTGCTTAATTTTTATTGAAACTTTTATTTTAGTTATTGTTTATTATTATTTAAATATTGTCTGCAAAGATTTTTTATACTATGGTTGCTCTACGTGCTGGTTTTTTTATTAGAGCTATGTTAGGTTGGAGTAACGTCACTTAGGAATGCCTGTTTGATGTTGGATACTTTTACTACAATTATTTCGTCCCATTACACAAGATTTGCGAATACAATATCTTCGGTTATGGACAGAGCTTTCAAAGTCATTTTCTTTGTAGGTTTTCTGTTTACAGCGTGGGCCTTTAAAAACTCCATTTATGTGGTATTTCTTCCTTATTTTGGATCCTTCGCTTCATTATGTTCATGGGCCTTGTTTTCAGGTCTTCTAGCTTTTTATGCTAAAGGCCAGTTGAATGAAATGAAGAAACTATGGGTGAAACAAGAGGGGGGTTCTGACGGGTTAAGTTTATTGACAAAATTTGTGGGTGTGGTTTGGGAATATTATGTTAAAGGTAATGAGGGTAATGGAAATACAAACTCCGAGATGGAAAAGGAAGCTAAGCTTAACAGGAAAGCTAACAGGTGGTTAAACAAGCTTATTGAAATGGCCCCATTAAACCCATTAAATAAACCGATTAGAGAAATATATACAAATTGGCCGAATTCACTCGATTGGAGTGATAATGCCGATAGGGGGTTTTATGACCGCGTGAAAAATATTAGGTCGAATGTTTTGACTCGATTAAGTAAGAGGGACAATAACGTACGTAAAATCAAAGAAAACCTCTTAAATATTATGGGTGAGGGGGATCTTAAGGCTGCTGTGGATAAAGTTACGGGGAATATTGAGTTGGATCAGAGCCAGCTTAATCACTTACTACCCTCGTGTGATGATGAGGTTAAGAATAAAATCCTTAAGGAATTAACGGAATTTAGATTCAGAAATGATATCAAAGCAGCGAGTTCCGAAGGTTGGAGGAGTGTTTCGGAATTTTTCGGAGTCCTCAATGCACTTCTGAATGGTTTTACCAATGCCGCATTGATGTGCTTTGGCCACTCAGGAGGTATGACAGTTCAGGTTGCTATCGCCTTTATAACAGGTTTTATTAATTCAAATCAAATTACTAAGCCTAAAGCAATGAAAACATTTTTGTTCTGGGATGATGCCTATGTCAATCAACTGAGTGTTGAGCAGTGGGTTTCATTGGTGTGTGGTGTGGTTATGGCGCTGGGATCCTGTTTTCTCAATCTTTCGTTGTGGTGGCCCATGGCACAACAATTCATGCCGCTGTTGCTAGCAAAAGCTATAGTTTTTATTGGATTATTGATATCAACAATTTTTGCCGGTGGTTTATATGCTCATGGCCCTGTGAAGAATAGTAGAGAGTTAACATTGATATGGGGTCGAGTGGTTGATTGTTACACTTTCATCAATAATAAAAGTTTATATGGGTTAGTCCAGGGTTTGTATGAAAAACTTAAAGGCGCATCATGGAGTGATTTTTACAACAGCCTTGAAAGAAATGTTGTTGAAATTGGTTCAATGACTCTGGGTGGATTGATGTCGTTTTATTATATTATCATGATGCGGAACGTGACTAGTGCTTTCCAGGGTGTGTTTTCTTTTGTTGTTTTTGTTCCCCTATTGACCGTTTGGAGGGCCCTGTTTAAAAGTGCTGGGGATCTTTTCAACGAGGGCTCTTTAGAAGATTTTACGATGATTGGTCCTCCTCCTCCTCCTCCTCCGTCGACTCCTCAACATTTACGCACGAGACAACACGCTTCGCCTGTAAAACCAGCAAAAACTCCATGTGGGCAAGGAGGTCTTAACAGCGACAACCAAGATAACGGTCGTCGAAGTCCAGGAAGTACAGGAGGTACTGCCGTGTTGGACGAAAGTAACAGCTTTTATAGATCTGAGCAAAAAAATGGGAGTCCTCAAGGGTTTAAGGCTGAAGGGGGCGTGGTTTTTTTTTTGAAGGACATAAGCGGTCATACTACTGACGTAAGTGGTCATACTACTGATGTTGAGGCCTTCTCTGATGATGGCAATTATCTGTATGGATCAGAGTAACTTGATTTGTTTTATGTTGCGTGATAAATTTTTTCAGTCGTAACTGATCCATCGCATTCAATAATAGTATGAAAAGGCTGCTGATCCCATGACGGTAGGCTAATATAGTTAAATGTACGACCTTCAAGGTTTATTCTTTTTATTTCAGGGTAATGAGTATGCCCATGAAAAAACCATTGGCAGGAATGAGCTTCAATAAGTTTACAAATCATGTCCAGATCAATGCAGTGGTTGTTGGTTGGTTCGGGTCGATTGGGTTTTCTAAACATGTTTAAAATTCTCATTCTTATGAAGGTAGGTAATAGAGGAATAAAAGAGAGTAACTTTTTATCCACGAGAGACCTAAGAAAGAGGTGGCTTTTATCACGGCTGCATAATCGATCGCCATGACAAATCATTCCTCTTTGGTTAAAAATAGGAATGGTATCATAATCGAAAAGGAGAGTAACGCCGCACTGTTGAATGATTTTGTTAGGTAATAGCATTTCGCGATTGCCATGAACAAAGAAGACATGGGTGTGTTTGCTGGCTTGTAATAGTGCGTTAAAAACCCTTTCCTGGTGAGCGGACTGAATGTCCTGGCCTATCCAATATTCAAATAAATCACCGAGGATATACAATGACTCGAATTGAATGGCAATGTCATTGCAGTAATGCTCAAATGCTTGCATTTTCCTTTCGTCGGACATCGAAAGGTGTAAATCAGAGATAAATGAAACTGGATTGGTTTGCATGGTTTGCGGTCAGCTTTAAATAAAGATAGAATAACAGAGATTATAGCCGATGAAAATACTATGCAGTTAATTAACCTTTATAATTCATTAACACGTACTAAAGAGTTGTTGCGAGGGCAGCATAGCCCTGCCATAAAAATCTATGTTTGTGGCATGACGGTGTATGATTATTGCCATATTGGGCATGCAAGGGTTCTTGTGTTTTTTGATTCCTTTGTAAGGGTTCTTAAACTGCTTGGGTATGAACCTTATTATGTTCGCAATGTAACCGATATAGATGATAAAATAATTAATAAAAGTAAAGAAATGGGGCTGGAGTGTCAACAGATCACATCACGCTTTATTGAAGCTATGCTTGAAGATGAGACTTCATTGGGTGTGAGTCGACCGGATGTTTTGCCCAAAGCCACTGAGTGTATTCCCCAGATGATTGAAATGATTCAAAGGCTATTGGAACAAAAAAAAGCGTATCAAACGCCAGAAGGTGATGTGTGTTATTCTGTTGGGTCTTTTGATTCCTATGGTTCTTTGGCCAATCAAAAGCTTGATCAGTTGCTCCAGGGGCATCGAGTGGGGGTGGATACATCCAAGCAGCACCCTTTAGACTTTGTGTTGTGGAAGACTAGCAAGGAAGGAGAGCCCTGTTGGGATTCGCCTTTCGGTAAAGGCCGACCCGGATGGCACATTGAATGTTCGGCTATGGCCACACACTTTTTGGGCGATACCATCGATATCCATGGCGGGGGATTGGATTTGAAATTTCCCCACCATGAAAATGAAATTGCTCAAGCAGAAGGAGCAAATAACCAAACTTTTGTTAAACATTGGATGCATGTGGGTCATGTTCAGATTGATAATGAGAAAATGTCAAAATCCTTAGGTAATTTTATTACAATTAGAGATATCTTACATCAATATGAAGCCGAGACGGTGCGTTATTTTATCCTATCTAGTCATTATCGCAGCCCATTGTCATATTCTACCAGTCGGTTGGATCAGTCGAGACAGGCCCTTAGTCGAATGTATCTGAGTATCAAGGATGTGCCTGATTACCCAGATGCTTTCGAAAGTAGTTTTACTCAACGATTTAAAAAAGTCTTGATGGACGATGTGAATGTTCCGGGTGCGCTTGTGGAGTTGTTTGGGTTGGTCAAAAAGATTAACCAGCATAAACTCAATCAAGACATGGAAGCGGCGTCTAAGTGTGTTAAAGAGCTCAAGACATTGGCGGGGGTTCTTGGTTTGCTTCTTTCAGACCCAACAAGCTTTTTACAAGGAAAGTTGAAGGTTGATGAAGCGTATGTTCAGCAACAGATTGATGCTAGGAATAAAGCCAGGTCAGAGAGAGACTATGACAAAGCTGATCAGATTCGTGATGAACTTTTAGCCATGGGTATCGAACTCGAGGATTCGGTATCAGGGACTACGTGGAGGAGCGTTGTTTAAGTTCTGCACTCAACAGGGTGTTTTCTACTAAAGAGATGACGGTCATGGGGCCCACACCTCCAGGAACGGGGGTTAGTGCATGAACACGTTGAGTAAGCGTGCTATGATCTAAATCACCCACAATTTTTCCATGGTTGCTATGAATGCCAACGTCAATCACTGAACAATGATCAGGAATCCAAGCGGAAGGAATCACCCGACGCACACCCGTTGCGGAAACCAAGATGTCGCAGCCCCTGACATGCTCTTGAATATTTCTGGTTTTACTATGACATAAGGTGACAGTTGCCTGGCGGTTTAAAAGTAATGCAGCTAGAGGTCTGCCAACCAGCTTAGATTCACCAAGAATGACAACATTTTTACCGGTTAGCTCTATCGAGTAATAATCCAGTAATGATAGGATGCCTTTAGGGGTGCACGGGATGAATTTAGGGGTGCGGTTCCATAGCAGGCCTTGATTAATAGAGTTGAGTCCATCAACATCCTTATGGGAGGATAGGGTGTTTAAAAGTTGAGTGGTGGGTAAGTGAGCAGGTAAGGGCAATTGTAATAAAATGCCATCAATCGAAGGGTCTTGATTGAGTTCTGTTAAGGTGGTGTGTAGCTCTGGTAGGGAGGTGTCCGAAGGTAGTTTCAGAATGGAACAATCAATGCCCATGCTTTTACAGGCTTTCTGTTTGGCAGAAGTGTATATTTTAGAAGGTTGATCATTGCCTACCATAATGATCGTTAGCTTGGGTGGTAGGGGAAGTTTTTTAATGTGTTGAGCTAGTTTTGTTGTGATGGATTCAACAACAGGCTCTGCTTTAAGTAATAAGGTCATTGTTGCTCCAAAAGTTGTTAGGTTAATGAAATAATACCTAATATTCGTTATTGAGGTAACTTATTATTAAAAAAAGAATGAATGTAATGGCATTTCAAAGATATAACTTGATTTTTTTTTGTAATCATCTTACGCTGTATGAGGTAGTAATGGAGATAATAATTATGGCCAAGAAGGGCATAAGGCGATTTACTAGGAAATTTATTAACTTTTCTGGTTGGGTGGGCTATAGCTCACTTAAACGAACTGCTGGCCAGATTTTTGATCTTGCAAGGCAGTTGTACACCATTCAAAAAGCTGAACGAAAAGAAACTTTTGAGGAGGCCGTACAGCGTCTTCAGTTTTCAGAAGAGCATATCGAAGAACGACTTATTAACTTTAGAAATATGGCACGTGTTTATTTAGCCGTGTTTGCAGGTGGTTTGTTGTATATGGCGTATTTATTAATTCATCAGTATTATATGGCTTCCATCATGATGGTGTCGTTTTTGATGCTGATTATATCTTTCTATTTTAGAGAAAGCTTTTGGTATACACAATTAAAACAGAGAAAACTGGGGTTAACTTTCTCAGACTGGTTTTATTTACAGATAGGATTAAAATGAAACGAACATCTATTGGCTGGTTGTGTTTACTGGCTTTGGTTCCTTTAGCTTTCGGTGATCCTTACGGATCCCTGGACGGTAGTTCTTCTCTTTTTAATGTGGGTCGAGACGATGTTTCATTAAGTTATTTGCGCTTGATTTTTGGGGGTGTGGGTACGGCTTTGCATGGGGCTTCTAATCAGCTGGCAGGAGAGATTTTTAGAATTTTTAACCTGGGTGTGCTGGTGATTACTGGGACATTGGTCTCTTACACCATGGCAATGACGGTTGTGAATACGGCTCAAGATGCTCAACAAGCAGCCAACAAGGTCAGCCCATGGGTAACCGCTAGAATAGTTACTGGGGCATCTATGTTAATCCCTCAGTTCAATGGGTATTCAGGTGTTCAGGTATTGGTGATGTCAGCTGTGGTCCAAGGTGTCGGGTTTGCCGATACTGCTTGGGAGAATGCTTTGGATTTCATCGAAGATAGTCGCGGATCTGCTTATGTGGGGGTGACTAAAAATCAATTTACAGATCAAAAGAGCCTAGCGACAGCTCAAACTTATCCTCCGTATGCTTTTCATGATAGTGCAATATGTTTGGCGGCACTGAATTCTGAGGTGAGGTTGGCTAAGAAAACTCAATCGAATGTGTGCTCAAAAATTACCATCTCTGATTCTGATTTTGGCACAAGCACCTATGTATCTGGAGACAACTACAAAATTAAATTTGGTATGATAAATCAAGCTAAAGCGATAAAAGTTCAAGAAAATTGTAATGTTTCTAATACAGATTTGACAAAAATTTGTGGTGAATTTACCTACAATTTGAAGAGCTTAAGCGATAAAGCTACTGTCAAGAAACCGGTAATAGAGTCCACGATGGGTTATGCGTTGAGTCAAGTTGCTTTATTACAGATTATGCTTGCTAAGAGAGTCTATACCGATTATACAAAGGCGCAAAAGAGCAACAATCCTGGAGGGCTAGATTACTGGTGTACAGGTAATGAGCAGTACTGTAATCTTGCCAGTAATTTTGTTGCGCAGGCAGGAACATATTTTTCTATTACTTCAAGGTTGAGGCATTTTCCTAAGAATACGGCAGGGGACGAGTCATATGCTTGGGTCGATGACGCTAAAGCTCAGGGTTGGATTATGGCAGGCATGCACTATCAAAAGATGGTTGGAGGAACAAAATTACACACAGAAGCTAGTACACTAGATCCAGCTATTAGTGCATTTCAGGTTTCAGTTGACGTGCCCGCCAATAGTAGCTTTGCAAAAGACAGCGTTAATCAGAGCTTTATGGCAAAGTATGCCATAACTTCTACAAACTCAAGTGGAAAACCAAACTTCAATTCCGTTAAAACCCATATAAATACGCTGATGCAGGACATGGAAAAAGCTTCAAATCCAGGTGAAATAGGTAAAGAAACAGCGGCTGATGGCAGTGTTTCTTTTAAACAAGGAAGCCCCGCTTACATGTTAAATAAGTTAACATGGAAAGTAAGTCAAGTTTTGGAGAGTGTTGTAACTGGGGTGTCTATTAAAGAGCTTCAACACAACAATGTTGCGGGAGGGCCGTCTCTTGATTTTGCTGCTAAAAACATCAATACCGCCATGGGCCTGGTGCTACAGAACTTGTTTGGGTATTATCGGAACAAGAGTAAGACCATAAATTTTAATGATGGTTTGGGTGCTGACGAATGTGGGTTCGAAAAAGATGGCTTCAACGCCAATAAAGCTTATTTTGAAAAGGGCTGTGTCTTAGCGGGAAGCGGCATACTAGGGGGCATGATGCTGGATGTTAAAGGAGGTCGTCAAGACCCTTTGGCCAATGTCGCATCGTTGGGTGCAACCATGATTAATGTGGCTGTACTTTATTGGACTGAAACACTTAAGTCTTTGTATTCAAGTATGATGAAACTAGTCATGACGGCATTTACTTGGATTGCTGGAATCGAGGTGGTCAGTGGAATTGCCCAGGCATTGGTTCCCATTCCTGCAGTAGCTGGTGCAATTAATATTGTAGGTAACATTGGTCAGTCGATCGTTAGAATGTTATTTGAGCTAGATAAAGCGGCAATGGAGTTGTTTTTACCTTTAGGTTCAGCCTTAATGACGGTGGTATTTACCACCGGTGTTGTGTTAGCTGTTTATGTCCCTTTCATGCCGTTTTTACTCTTCTTGTTTGGGGCTATCGGATGGATTATAGCTGTGATTGAGGCCATGGTTGCAGCTCCGCTAGTGGCCATGGGAGTAACTCACCCTGAGGGGCACGATCTGCTGGGTAAAGCAGAGCAGGCATTGATGCTTTTGTTGGGTATTTTTGTTCGTCCAATATTGATGATTATTGGGCTGTTTTTTGCCATTGTTTTAGCCAATATATCCATGAAACTTCTCAACTTAGGGTTTGTCTTTTCATTGGTTAGCTTTTATGAAACTCTGGATACTGCTGCCAAAGATATCAGTGGTGATGCAGTCTTAGGGTTTGTCTATGTGGTATCAACAACGGGGGTGTTAACGGTATACGCCTACGTTGTTATGGCTATTCTTGAACAAGTTTTCTCACTTATTTATCAAATACCCGATCGGATTCTAAGGTGGATTGGTGGACCTCAAGAAGGGGCTGGTGCTGCAGGTCAAATGCTACAGCAAGTTAAAGGTAAAGTGTCAGATACAGCTTCACAAACAGGTTCGGCTGCGGGGTCATCTGTTCAAGCACCTCAAGTCTCTCCGGGTCAAGTTTCATCTGGTGGCGGTGGCGGTGAAGGCGAAGGCGGAGGCGGAGGCGGTGAAGCTTCGGTTGGCGGTCAAGGTGGTGGCGGATCTAGTGCTGGTGGCGGTGGCGGATCTAGTGCTGGTGGAAAATGAGCAGGTTTTGAACCCTGGTTAATAGGTCAAGGTGGTGAGTGTGAGTCTGACTATTTAAGGTATTTATGGGTAATCTAAAGTTTTTTTATACAGCATGGCGATTAGGTTCAGGCAGAAGACTTGGGTTTATTCTGTTGGGGTTAATGCTAAGTTGCCTATGCCCTTATGTGTTGGCGGGTTCATTAGGACCTAATGACTTGGCCGGGTACCTTATGAAAATGTTGCCAGAAAACTATTTGCCAGAAAACTATAATTCTAATGTGGCAAGAGATTTCTTAGTCAATACTGTAGGGCGTATCCCATTAGCCCTTGAGCCGGGTTCTGGGGGGCCTTCACAAGCCTCTTTGCTGGGTTGGTTAATTGGTTATTTTAATACAACCATGACATTGGTCGCTGGGGGTATTATTTCCTCATCGGTCGTTCTCGGAACACTCTATTCTGCAACAGAAGGTAAAGCCATGGGTAAGTTATCCACGGCATGGGTTCCTTTAAGGTCTTTTGTCGGGGTGGCTTTTTTAGCTCCGGTTTCTCTTGGCTTCTCCGCTATACAAATTATAGTTATTACCATTGTATTAGCAGGGTCTACGGTAGCAGATATTATATGGGCAACCAGTTCAGCTTATTTTAGCCAAAATGGCTTGGTGGACTCTTTTCAAGTAGATGTGTTGTTTAATAAAGTAGAAAAAGATGAATTGCAGGCAAAAATTAAGACGATAGCCAAAGGTGCCTCACTGGACGTTGTGAGTGATTTGTACAAAGCTAGAATATGCTACCAATTTTATCAAGATTCATTCAAGCAGCAAGGAATACGTGACACGGTAAGCATCACCTATGATGACGCGAAGCGTCAAATTATATTTCCAAACAGAAGTGATTTTAATGTTTCTAGTGGGCAAAGTTGGGTTTATCCAGCAGATTGTGGCACATTTACAGCAACGAGTTACTCAGATTATAACTTATTAAAATCTATGGATGCTGAGTTAGCGATGAGAGTTAATGAGCAGTGGAAAGCTTATAACGCATGGAAAAAGAAAGCATCCGGTGTAAAGAATGTAGCAAATTACCAAGCCAGTTCTGACAGTGGTTTTGACAACCTTACTGAATACTTCAAGAGCAAGAGCTCTTTGGTTGCTCGCCAATCGATAAATTTCTTCATGTCCGAACAAAACAAGGCAGCGTTGACGTTTGATGGAATATATTTCTACACATCCTGGATATATGCGGCATTTACTTACTATAATTGGGCCTTTGAAAAAGCTAAAATGAACACCAATGGTCGTAAAATATCAAATGTTATATTTGGAATGGAAGACAGCCCGCCCAAAGAAATCCAGCAAAGCAACCAAGGCAATCCGGAGGTTCCCAACCCTGATATCCAATTGTTATTCGATTATACAGAAAATATAAAAAGAGAGGCCTTTCCTCCAGCTACAGCACCAACACCTAGCCCTCCATCAACAGTTAGTGCCAAAAATAATGATGACAATTGCTTGAGAACGTTTGGTCACTGTGATTGGGGAAAAATGCACGATGGCATTGATAAATATATTGGAAAAATGGAGGGCAGCGAGTTTGTGCTTTCATCGACCATGAAAAGCTTCGTTCCTCAAAGGCAAATGTTTCCAGTGATTGGGAATTTAGGCATTAATGCGCCTGAATCTGTTCGTTTTCCACCGGCCGCCTTGAGCCCAAATGCGCAGGCAGAAAGGTGGGCAAAGCAAGGTTGTGTCACAGGGTTTTCTACGTTTATTCTAAAATGTGGTCAGGGCCGTAAACCTGATACAAACCAAGGTTCTGGGGCGGCTGAACAGGGTGTCACGGGGATGATGGTGTGGGCTGGTCCTGCTATAAATTGGATGACACAGGCGGCAAGTGATACAGGGTGGTACATTTACTATTCTTTGGTGCCGCAGAGTGCATCAGAATGGTTGGTGGATGATATTTATTCATTTACTTATTTGGTGTCTAAACTTTGGTATCAAACGTTTGTGACATCTCCACAAGAAATTATTTTAAACCCCATAGGAAGCATTACCATTTTTGGAGGAAAGCTGCTTACCTATTCCATATCTTTTATGTTTAATACCGTCTTAGATATTCTTAATGCAGGGTTGTCTCAAGCTAAAAAGAATTTAACGTTTACGATAGCTTCTGCGAGTATGGGGGCTATCCTTAATTTTGCCGGTGCTTATTTAGTGGAAAATGCGTGGAGCTTATTGACTCATTGTTATATGCCAGAAGGGGGTATTGCCATGGGAGTAGGCTGCCTCATCATTCTATTACTGTTTTTCCCTTTGTTTATTTTTCTTATTGTGGGAGCTATTTTACTGGTGATAGGTATTGTTATTAAATTAGTCGGAACGTTAGCAACGGGGGTGGTTTCTGCCTTTTATTTTATGATGGTTCAATACTCTATGTCACAACAATTCCAGTACATCGGGTTGATTATGGGGGTCGCTTCACCGATTATGGCTTTTGCTGCGGGTTTATTGTTCTATATTCCTTTTATTCCTCTCATTTATTACATGTTAGCTGTTTTGGGGTGGATAATTTTGGTAGTAGAAACCATGATGGGGCTGCCGTTGATGCTTTTGGGTGTGGTGAACCCTCAGGGCCATGATTTATTGGGAACAGCCCAGATGGCAGGGATGATGATTTTGTCAATCTTCCTGCGCCCAATTACAATTGTGATTGGGTTTGTCTTTGCTATCGTGATGACGTGTGTCTCAATGATGGTATTAACCTCGACAATGATTCCTGCTATTTCCGAGTTTTTTAAATTTTTTAATACCATTACAGAGGGACAATCTGAGATGATGATGGGGGTTGCTATTTTTATGACCATGATGCTGTATTTATACGTTGTTAAAATGGCTGTTAACATGAGTTTTACCTTGGTCTATAAAGTACCAGTGAACGTCATGAAGTGGCTAGGAATGCCTGATCAGCCAGGTGATGAAGAAACCATTAGACAAATTGAGCAAGCCATCGATTCTGCTGGAACAAGTATTGGTCAAAGTTTCTCTTCTATGGGCGGTAAAATGGTGCAAACCAGCACATCAATGGGTACACGAGACCCTTCTAAGGGGAGTCAAGGGTAGATGTTTAATATGAAAATTAAATTAAAAAATTTTCGTAAAGCGTTTCTGTACTTTGTTGGGGTTCTTTTTATTGTAACCTTGAGTGAGGGTGTCTTGGCTTCTTCTTCACAATATACTCCAGGGGAGTTATTTACGCCGAGCGAGAATGATCAGTCACTGGTGTTTTTAAGGGCTCTATTTGGACCTATAGGGCCATTGCATGGAGGAGATGGAAACCTTAGTGGTGTTTTATTTAGCATCCTTAATGTAGGGTTTTTATTTTTTGTGGGTGCTTTTGCAGGGGTTATCGTTGTGCAAAGCTCTTTAATGGCGGCAACGGAAGGGACTGCTTTAAAGAATAAAATACGCTCATTAACAGCGATCAGGGTTGTTGCCAGTGTATTGTTAATGGCGCCATGGCCGTCAGGTTATTCAAGCATGCAAGTGGGTATGGTGTGGGCAAGTTATTATGGGGTAGGGTTAGCGGATCAGATTTGGCACCATGCCATTGATACCATAATCGAATCAAAAGGGGTTTTTATGAGCGCCTATGGGGGGAAAGGAGATACAACTGATAAGGATTTAAATTCACTCATTGCATTCACTCCTTTAAATGATGGAGTTTCATTTACCGCCAGTGACAATGAAATGAAAGATATTAAACCGGCAGACTTTTATAAGTCGAGTGTTTGTACCCGAAGTGTTTTTAGGAAAAGCCAAGAATTTAGGAATACGATATCCAATAAAGATTATATGGAGCGAGGAGTTTTTGGAAACCCTGCTCAATATCGAGTTAGGCTTTCAGAGAAAAGAGCCGGTCATTTTACAACGGATGAATGTTTGATCAAAGGGGATGAAAACCTTCCGAATGCTCCTAATTTAACGGTTTTGTGTTTTGGAGGACCTGATCATAAGACCGATGTTGAAACAGCTCATTATAACGCCCAAGCTTGTGGGGTTTTTCTTGTAACTGAAGCCTCAAGAGATAGTTCAGCTTCACCCAGCCCTAAATTCTTGGCTAGGCGGGATGGCCTGATTTCATCTGCTTATGTTTTAGCGAGTGCAGGTTATAATGATTTTGATGATATTTTCTTCAAATATAAGGATAAATCAACAACGGATATGAATAAGATAAGGCTGAATTGTAAAAGTCAAAGAGAATTAATTCAGCTGAAGGTCTCAACAAGTGAAATTACTCAAATATTGAACACCCCCTCAGCATGTTTGGGAGCTAACAATCTAGTCGCTGCAGCAACGAACTTCTTTATGGCGACGAAGAATTCGAGAATTCAGAAGACTCAAGGAGGGGGTAATTCGACCTTTAATGAGGATGAAAATATTCTCAAGTATGCTGATAAGATGGGCTGGATGACTGCAGGGATGTATTACGGTAAACTATCTGCTCAAGGGCATGGTGCATCTAGCATGTCTAAAATTGTATATAACTCCATTGATGGGTACTTGCCCAAGCTATATCAAGATTGGTTGAGCCCAGAAAAAATGAAAAAAGGGATTGATGCGGCGAGCCCTGTACTCAAAACCTATAATTATTTTAGTTCCGAGCTTTACAAAAACTATTCACAAAAGGCGGCGGATTTGTTAGAGAATATCGCAGAGGCTTCAACCATGAGCTCTAGGGAGTATGCTTCAGGTAAGCCCGCAGATAATAATATGTATTCTGATAATGTTTTTGGGAATATAGCCTCTTATTTTATGACAAAGGTTTTAATATACCCAGCCAAATCTAAGGGTTTTTGTATGGGAAATTCTATTTCCATTCCGGTGAGTTCTGCGGCTATTGCAGGGTCTGTTTTTTCCTTTGTAAGTCCGGCATATGCATTGGTCGCCGTTAGTGCTACTGTTTTGACTTGGGGGATCTTAAGTTGTGGTTTTGATATAGGGGTTAAGGTTGATATCGCTTATCGAAACATGATTAAATCACTTAATTTAGTGCTTAGGGAGTTATTGGGTATTAATATTTATAAAACCAATGTCCAGTTGGCAGACTATGACAGTTATGATATTAATCAAAATTTAAACACAACCTGTACCAATAAAATATCAGAAGTGTGTCGGTGGAGTGGAAAGCCTCTACCCAAAATAGATCAGCTGATACAAGACCCGGTTGCGGCAGGGGATAGGGGTGCCTTCAATATGATGTCATGGCTTTTTAGTAAAACGTCGCAGTATAGCCCTAATCAATGTTTGGTTGAGTTAGCGAACCCAAAGAATGACTGTATTGTTCTGGGTAAAGGTGTTTTGGGACAATATTTTGCGAACAAGCAAGGTTACATGATTGATCCTTTTTCTAGTTTGCAGCATTTAGGTCAAACGATGATCATTGCTGCAGTGGCCTATTGGCAATACACGTTGGTCCAAAGCTGGCAAGTTTATACTAAGATACAGGGGGTTGCTGCTGGAGCGGGTGCCACTGTTAACCTTGCGGCGACGATACACATGATTATGCAGGGAAGTGCTGCCAAATTTGCGAGAGTATTTACAGCGGTGGGTGCGTCGATTTTAAATATGGCCATTGATATGTTTGTTGCGGCTGATGTGTATCAGTTAGAAATGTTTAAAACAATGGGGGCCGCTGTTGCGAGTATTTTGTTTGCGACGGGCACAACATTGGGTATTTTGATTCCTATGCTTCCTTTTGTCATCTATATGATGGCAGGCCTGGGTTGGTTGTTTTTAGTGGTTGAGGGCATGATTGCAGCCCCGTTAATTGTCCTGGGATTGGCTCACCCCTCGTCACATGATTTTTTAGGTAAAAGCCAGCAAGCCTTTCTGATTTATTTCTCAGTTTTTCTAAGACCCTCTCTGATTATGGTGGGGTATATGTTTGCAATGATGCTCAGTTATGTTGCCATTAAGTATCTAAATTATGGGTTTTTGTGGTTCACTTCACAGTACGTATTAGGTTATAAGACTGTTTTTCAGACAGACCCATCTATTCAGTACCTGATTGATCTCATTTTCCTCATGGCAGTTATAGCTGTGTATGTGTACGTTATGATGATTGTGTTAATGAATTGCTTTTCATATATCCATCGGTTGCCAGATCAAGTTTCCAGGTGGATTGATTCTTCCTATCAGCCAGCAGCAGGAGGGGGTATTGATGCGGCTATATCAGGCATTGATTCATCCGTGAGTAGAGGTGCTTCAGGGGTGGGTTCTGGAGCAGGTGAAGCATCTAAAAGGCGTCCGAATCTAGACAGTGCTCGACAAGGGATAGCCGGTTCTACAGACTTTAGACAATTTGAAAAGGGGCGTAAGCAAAGTCAAGCTAGGAAAGAAAGAGCTGCTGGTAAAACTAAAGAGGGTCAAAAATTAACAGAGCAACTCAAAAATAACGAAATCACCCAAAAAGAATTTAATAAACAAATTAAAGTGCTTGCCAAGGATGTAACTTCTACACAATTAAAAGATCTTTATATAGATAGTCATAAAGCAGGAATTGTCAAAGATGCTAAGTTGGCAGCTAAGTTTGTCACTGCAGGAACTTTTGGGAAAGAGGGCACTAAATTTAGAGATCAAAAAGAACGTCATCCAAAGGAGGGGATATTGAAAAACATCCCTAAAAGAGTTAAATACTCAATCGACCATATAAACGAACTACCTGGAGAGTTAAAGAATATGGCTGTGTCGGCGGGCTCTACGATGTATGCAGGTGGAAAAGCGGCCAGTAAATCTGTAGTTGAGAGTATTAATAAGTATACTCATGATTCCGAGGGAAGGAGTATAGGGCAAGTAATGGCTTTAATTCCTGGGAAGCTCAAAGATGGATTGACTCAAGGCGGTAAAAACATTGGACACTTTTTTACCGGGGGCAAATCTTATACTAGAGAAGAAAGAAAGAAAGCATGGAAGGATTTTTGGAAGAGATAACCCAATTATTTTCGCAGGTATCTTAATTGCTGAGTAAATGCAAATAGCGGTATTGTTAGGGCTTAAAACAGGGGTAGTGCTTGTATCTTTTAAAAGCCAACCAAAGGGGCGGGGTCTATTAAAAGCTGCTTAGAGTCTTTGTTGGGGGTGTTGTTATGGGTTGACCACAGCCAGGCTCCTTCGTTTGACCTTGATGTCTTTTCATCGCTTATGGAGGCACAATGAGGGTTTAAGTAGTTCTCGAATAAGAGAATGAAATAGATGTGCTGAAGGTCTTTGATAATATAACACTCATGGTTTGCTTGTTAAAGAAATTTTAACTGAGGGTCTTGTTTGTTGGATCAAAGTCGGAGCTCTGGCAAAGATTAACCTTACTTTCAAGGGATAGAAATATAATATTATTGCCTTTTACCACAGCCTTGAGTGGCTAGATAAATTTTCTCATTTTTCTCTGAGCTGGTTGCTAAACAATTGTAATTCAGGTATATCTCGTCAGCAACAGAACCCTTTTGTGTTTCGACAAACCAGCCAAACTCTTGTTTGTGAATAGCTTTCAGCATATAAAATGCACGGGTTCCTGGGGCTGTTATCTCGCCAGATTTTTTGCTTGGAACGTACTGGCTGGCTTTTTCCTCGCAGGTCTGGTTTTCAGTGGGTTCTTTTTGACACCCATACAGCTCATATTTGATCCCCTTGCTGGTGTTATTAATAAGTATCATGGGATAAACATTCGACCATAATATCAGTGTTATATAATGATAGGTTCTTAATCTTGAGTATGTTATTCATAGGCTCTCCTAAAGTTCTAGACATCGCAATAACGAGCTCTCATCTCATAATTATTCGTTGATAGTTTTGTGACCGAGGCAGTACAGAAAGCTAAATAATCTAGGTTGACCAGGCGGCTAAATTTATGATGATGCGAAGATGTATCAATGTGAGCTTCGATAACATAGATCTTGTTAAGATCATACCATGGAGTAGACATTTGGGCTGTGTTATAACTTTGTAAATATTGTGTCACCAAAAGCCTACATTGTTGGTTATTCTCAAGTTCTTTTGGGCAGCCATATAAATTAAATTTAACGAACTCAGGTGTTCTATTATCTACCGTGATAGATTTTCCAATCGGATACGCAGTAGAGCATATTAACATAGTCATGAGAAGCAGGTTATTTTTCATGTTTAATCCCATATCATCCTTGAAAGTCATAATAAGGTATGTTGGTTTTTAAAACAAGCAGTATTTTATTAAGAGGTTTTATGGGCTACTCTTCGTGAGGTGTTTTGGAGTCTTTTGATGCACCCTCATTAATTCTAGCGGCTTTGTTGAAGATTTCTTTACTAATGAGTCCTTGATCGTATTTTATTTTGGCATCGTGGTACATGGTAAGCCCTTTGTTTTCAAGAATCTCCCGAGTTTTTAAAGTCACTTCGGTGGGCTCACAATTGAGAAGTTTGTCACGCATGCTATCATCAAAAATGAGGTATTCTCGTAAAGGAGTACGTTTTCCATCAACGGTTGGAACCAGTTTTTGCCAAATGATTAGGCGCATGGTTTCGATAATGTCAATGGTCTTTCCTCTGCGCTCTTCTTTAGGAAAACTACCCACTAAACGTCGCATGGTTTCAGCAACACCATTAGAATGAACAGTTGTATACACTGGGTGACCCGTTAACGCAGCATCCAAACAGGCATTAATCGTTTCATAGTCTCTGGATTCCCCCACCAAAATTAAACGAGGCTTCCTTCTTAATGCATTCCTAACGCCAGCCGCAAATGAGGGCAGGTGTTTAGGTATTTCAGATTGGCTAATGACACAGGATGGCGCTGACACATTGTCATAGACAAATTCAATGGGTGATTCATAAGTTAGAATCTTACGGTTGGCATTCTCGTCTTCAGCAATGTTTCGAATGATGGAAGCTAATAGAGTGCTTTTACCTGATCCTGTAGCACCGGTCACGTAAACGCATCCGTCACTGGGGGCCATGGCCTGTACTATTTCTTCAGGAAGACCCATCGCATCAAGATGAGGAGGGTCTGTAGGAATGGTTCGTAAGGTGATTTGAATCCCTTGGTGACCTTCGATAAGGCATCCGGTTGCATTAACACGGTACCGGTAACGAGATAGTCGATTGGGCTTGAATTCATAATTGGTGTCAATGTCATCTCCTGAGAGCATGACCGTCGTTCCGTTAGGGCCATAGATATAATTAATGATATCTCCAACCTCAGTGTTGGTTAGCTTTCTACGTGTTATGCGATGTAGCCTGCCATAAATTTCAGCGATGATAGCTTCGCCTGTCTGAATAGTGATATCTGAAACATCAAAACTTTGCGCGAAACTGAGTAGTTTTTCTATATCTTGGCCTGCAAACCTCAATGGTTCATCAGGCATATAGTAAACGGTATTATCCATGCGGTCTCTTTACAGTGATTGTAATTACTTGGAGTAGTGTTTGGATTGACTTCCTTGTTGATCGACGACAACAGCTGGTTTCCAGTGCTTATCGCGATTAATGTTTAATTCAGAGGCAGCTGTGACCCTAATGATTTGATCGTTCAATCGCATGTGGTTGGCATCCCCTGTGACGCCAAGTTTAGCTGTAGAGGTATACGGTTTAGAAATCATGCCTTGGGCGAGGAGTGATCGGTACAGAGCCATGCCGGTAATATCTCTGTTTAATCGTCCTAACGCTTCCTCAAAAATAATATTGGCTTGTTCAGTTCCATTATGCCAGCCTTCAGATACTTTAGCATCCCAGACTAGACGTTGTGGGTTGTCCTTGGGTAGAACAGCCGTATGAGGGATAGCGGGGTGTAGGTAATGGAGTTTTATATAGTCCCGCCACGTAGGGGGAGTTGTGACAAACGATGCAGGAATGACTATTTCAATGACCCTGTCTGCGAGTCGGACAGTATCATAGTTGTCCTGGTGATAGTTGTTTCGACTGTCTTGAATCACTGGGGGCATGAGGTTGTCAGCAAGGATGAGTCGGTTAAAATTATACACTTGATCCAATTCTGCCGAATGACTTTCGATATATTTATTAATACGCGCGGACTGCCAAGCTAAACCGCTTTGTGCACCAAAGGCAAGTGCGGCATCAGATAGACCCTGCGTTTGAGACACTGTTAATGCGCCCGGCTCATTGTCATAAATTTGATCACTGCATCCAATCACTAGGCTAGATAAAACAATCATTTGTAGCATTGATTTATTCATCATTTTGTTAGCCTCGGTGATATCTAAGTTCAAGAACTTTTTGGTGGGGGTAAAGTTTAACGGTGGCTTGTTTTTGTGCCTGGTAAGAAATATCTCTGATAATGTCTACAATTTTAGTGTTCCTCGAATTAACGGTGACGAGAATAGGGGTGCCTTTCGGGTGCCCTAATTTTCTAAAACGAACTTTGCTTACTTTGGCTATTTGCTTTAATAGAGTGTCAACTGGCCCGGTGTAATCCACGGTAGCCAACCCAGACATCTGAACCGTAATTGCAGGGGTTGGTTTCAGTGCTTGGGTACGTTTTTGATTGGCTCTTTCGACACGCGCTAATTCGGTAAAACTGGCGCTGACGGAAGCCGCTGATTCGGCTAGTTTTGCATCAGCATTAATATCTACATTCTCTTCGGGAGGAAGAATTCTAACAGCATTTAATAAAGCTGTCTCAGGGATGCTTTCTTCAAAGTCTTGATCGGAACATCCTGCCACCAGGGCTAAAATAATAATTGGAATAACCATCATGATATTAAATCCTTTTACACTGTGCTTATCCATTGAAGAATATTTAGGTGCTATTGTCAAGATTTATGAGGCCCTTTTTTGTGAAAGACTCTTGAAAGTGTTGGATGAGGTTAAGCGTTGTTTTGCAGTGAGGGTTTGTTTTTAGGGCTGTGCGGAGCTTGGCAAGTCCAGATGATAGTTTTCCAAGAGAGCATAATGCATGCCCATGCTCTCGATTGGATATTGAGTTTTCTCCATAAAACTCTACGTGCTTTTGAACCCATTGGAGGCTTAAATTGCCTTGATGAAGCCTGGATTGTATGTGAGCGCATATCAGCCATAAATGGTGGTCTGGCATGGGGTAAATGTTCTGCCCAATACGTTCAATATCTGAAGACAATGTGGCGGGCGGAGTGAAGTTTTTCGATTGAATAAGCTCTAGAATGCTCGGCAGTAACCAAGGGTCATTTCGGGTTGAAGACACCAATTGATTGAACGCTTGGGGGGAGAGATTTTCTTTTTTCATGGGGTTAATAAGGCTTTCTATATCAGCGTTTTTGTAACAAGGCAAAGACCAGTTGCTGGGTAGGCTTAAGTTGAAGGTGATCAGAAAGGTGCAAAGCGAGTGGGTGCTCTCAGTTTCAAAGAAGTGGGCCTTTGGGTGTTGTGTTTCAATATAATGCTTTAAGAGGGGGATGTTGAGTGTTGAGGATAGTGTTCCATTATCTGAAAAGAGGTGTTCAGGGGCGGTTATCGACCCCGATGAGGGTTTAAAGTCAGAGGCAAGAATTAACATGGGTCGAGTTTGTTGGGAGCACCATTCAAGGAAGCTTATCACGGTGACAGGAAGTGTTGTTGTTAGGTTCTGGGTGGTTTCTAACCAGGCTTGTAAATAGGGGTTAGACGTCAAATCGTGAATGGGTTCGAGGGTGTGTTCAATTTCAGTCGATAAATGGGGTAGGTCCTTGATATAAATTTCTTGCCAGGTTTGTTGGTGTTGTTGAAAGCCGCGAAAGGGGAGGGAATCAAAAAAATAATTGGCAACCCATACGCAGGGTTGGTTGGATGAGTGGGTCAGTGTTTTTAATTCATTGAACGGAGAAGTAAAGGGAAGGATGTGGGTTGAGCTTTTCTTGAGGTTTAGCGCTTGCCACTGGGGGTGACTTAACCAAAAATCTTGAAATGCTTGAGCGCAATCAATCAGGTGATAGTTTGGTTGAGGTAGGGATTTTGCAAACCTAAAACCAAATTGGCCATGCCCAGCACCTAACTCGAAAAAGTCAGCGGTATGGGTATTGATCAGTTGTTGAAGTGTGGTGTGATACAGGTGGGCTAGGTTTTCAGTTGAGGTGATAAGGTAGGGGATGGAATTAAAAGCATGGATGCCCTGTTGTTGGTAAAATTTGATCAGATTTCCCCAGATACTGGTTTGATCAATGCGGCTGAATTTACATTTTTTCATAAGAGGTAATGTCGCACATTTTTGTTTTATTTTCAATCTTGATTAAGGATTGAATTCTTTTGGGTTTAGGTTTAGAATAAACTACAAGTAACATGGAGTTTTTATGGCGGTTGGTGCTCCTCCTCCGAATGCAAGTTGGAGAGATTCTGCAAGGGCTTCCAGGCTAGGGCCAATGGATTCGTCTGCGACATTTCCCATTTTACTCTTAATGTTTAATATAGAGTGGTGGACTTTTATTTTAGTGGTGATCACGATGATTTTTCTGACGGTCTTATCAAGGTATGGGTTTACTATTCCCGTGTTTATTCGATGGATTAGGTGTACGTTAGCTGGCAAACGCCGCATCGCTACGCCGTGGTGGATGTAAGTGTTATGACGAATACAGTTGCACAGTGTGTTTTATTAGCCAAGGCAATAGGAAGAGATTTTAGCCTGAGAGGGAATAACTTAACTCACGAGGAAGTTTTTTCTGAGATGGGTCTGTTGCCAGGCATAGCCAAAAGAGCGGATCAATTATGCTCGTTGTGCTTGGGTTACGGGATTGGGGTGACTTTTGAGAAAGAAGAAAAATCCACATTAGGTTATAAGGTTATTTTTGATGAAGATGAGGATCGAGTGATTCGATTGTTGTGTATCCTTGACATAATAAAGGATATTGCAGATGCCAACCCTTCTGGACCAGTTCCATTGGATGAGATTTTATATGATTAGGAAACTTCTTGACAAAGTAGGGGGTTGTGACTAGTATTCATTAAAGGTATTTCCTGAAATATTTCAGGTTTTGTGTTATAATAATAATCTTAAGAATATGGGGTAGTTGATGACAGCAAAGTCGACCGCAAGTGAACTGAATGCGTTACGTGAAGATTTAGAGCGATTCAATAGAATGCCAGGGTCTGAAGGTAAATTTGATCCGGCAAAAGATGTGATATCTGAGGCTGAGGGAGGCATTCATGAAATTGAAAGCAAGGTCGCCCAAGATACGCCTAAAAATGTTAAGCAGTATTCGGTTAACATGGGGTTGGGGTCATCATCGGTTGAGGATGGTAACGAAGAGGGCCCGCGTGGGGGCTGATTGTCTTGTGTTGAAATGTGAATGATAGGTTGCTTCTTTGGATTCAGAAAGTGCTAAAAAAATTGTCAAACTATTAGATAAAGCTGTTGATGCCGATGTCTGGTCGGGTTCAATGATTTTGAGGGTTATTCATAAGCGATTAAAAGCCATTCGAGATCGTTTTGCGAATGATCATGCTGCAAGTGCAGTTGCAAAAAGTATCGAGAAAGATGTTTCAAGCTTGTTTCAGGATCAGGTAAAAATTTATATTACATTATATTTATCGACAGGAAAAAGAATAGACCAGTGGGAAAAATTACTTAAGGTCATTAATACAGGTGTGCAAGGACGACCAGCTTATCGAGATGAAGTGTATGCAAGAAACTATGTGAACAGTAAACAATCAACAGATTGTGATGGTTATATTGTGATGAGAATTGATAAGAAGTATTTACTGGATGTGCCTGAAGATAAAGTTTCTAAAGATGCGTTGGGTCAGGCTATCGTCTCTTTTTTACCCAGGGCATTGAAGGATAAGAATATTGTAGAGTTTGTTCACAAAAATTTAACTCGATATGCTTATCAAGAAGGTAAGCTTAGACCTTATAAAAGCTGAAATAAGCTAAATCAATTGAATTTTATTTTATATTGTTGTTATACTAATAATCAACTAGGAAAGGATTACCCATGCGTGGAGGCGGAGGGCAACAGCAAACACCCAACCCAACATTAGATTTATTTTTGATAATAGGTTTTTTTGCCGTGTTAGTTGCTGCTATATGGTGGAATTTTCATACTCAAATCGTTGAAAAGGTTTATGCCTTCAGAGTTATTGAGGCGAGTTTTTTTTACGAACTGCTCAGTTATCTTGATCAAGTGTTATCGCCGTATGGTTTTCACATCACTGCCGATGATCGTATCCTTGTATTAATTAAAAATATGGAATATTCAGTTCCTTCACAAGTGGGCTATAAAACGTTTTTCGCAACACTCAATCAATTTGGCCGGTATATGATTATTCCAACTGTTGCTATGTCTGTCTTTTTTTCTTGTATGTTGATGTTTTTCCATAAAGGCTCCAAGTATAAACAAGTCTACACCATGGATACATTTTCTGATTTAGAATTGGTTAATAACCCTGAAATTGGGCCTGTAGTGGGTAAGAAACTAATCAAACAAGGCTTGGATGAAGGGCCTTGGGCCATGTCAATTCAGCCCATGGATTTTGCAAAAAAATATGACTTAATTGTCGAGAAAGTAAATGCAGACGGTACCAAAAAAGCGGTGTTGAAACGAGGGCGGGCGCATGATGTTTTTGCACTACAATTAGGGCCTAGGTGGAGCGGTAGCTTTGATGGCTGTCCAGGCTATGTTATGGCTTTGTTTGCTATTTTTGCGGCAAAATCTCAACATGATAGTAAAGGGGCCAAAGCACTGATACAACAGATAGCAAAATCTTCCAAGAGTGGAAAATTAGATTTTGGTGGAACTCGAGACCTATTGATTAAGCATGTGAAAGCCCCTGCTATAGGTAGGGTTGTTGGGCCTCATGCCTACATTTTAACCATGATGGCGTCAATGTTAGATTTAGCTCGTACCGATGGGGTGCTTGCATCCGCTGAGTTTTTGTGGCTCAAGCCGGTAGATCGTCGTATGTGGTACATGCTCAACGCAGTTGGCAGACCAACAGCATTTCCTGAAGTTGCGGGGCCTTTTGCACACTGGATTGTTGAAAAGCGTTTGAGAAGGCCTCTTAAAATCGCGATGGTGGAGGAAGCTGTTGAGGCTTTGGATTCGGCTCTTGCAGATATTGTTTTTGATGTGGGTGATAAATAATGCGAGGGTTGGAACGGTCTCAAGAACAAAAGACCAGTCAAATCATCCGAGATACTAGGCCGTTAGGAAAGCGAGTTGCTGATTTTCTTCATAAACCTTTTAATGTCTCAGCGGTGGTTATGACGATAAGCTTGGGTGCAGCTTTTGTTCCTGCTTTATGTGAAGTTGCGATAGTGGTCTGTTTGGGCATTACCTTATACAGTTTTAGTCATAAGGAAACACTTCCTTTTAAGATGCCGAAAAGGGCGCGTGTTAAAGATTACAATGACATTAATGCGGGGACTAAAAAGCCTAACACGTCATCAGGTATATATTTTTTTGGTAATGATAAAAAAACCAATCAAGAGTTGTGGTTCAGTGACGGGGACATGAGGACGCATGTTTTAATTTTTGGTTCGACAGGAAGTGGTAAAACAGTTGCTATGATATCTATTGCTTTTAATGCTTTGGTGCAAGCAAGTGGCTTTATTTATGTTGATGGTAAAGGTGATAACTCTCTCTACGCAAGTGTTTTTTCAATGATGAAATACATGGGGCGAGAAGATGATTTGTTGCTGATTAATTTTATGACTGGGGCTAGGGATATTATCGGGCCTCAAGAGAAACGTTTATCCAATACGCTTAACCCCTTTGCAACGGGATCTTCAAGCATGTTAGCTAACTTAGTAACAGGCATGATGGACTCTGGCGGAGGCAGTGGTGATGGGGATATGTGGAAAGGTCGGGCGATTGCTTTCGTGGAGGCATTGCTAAAAGTTTTGGTTGCGATGAGAGATGCAGGGCATATTCTTTTAGATGCGAACTCAATTCGAAATTATTTTGCTTTAGATCGTATTGAGGCGATGGTTGAAGATAGAACATTTATTCGTGATGGGCAGTATGCCATTAGCATGGAAAACTTGCCTCCGGTTGTGATTGAGCCCATTAAAAACTATTTAGCAAGTCTTCCGGGTTATAATAAAGAAAGAAAGGGTAAGCAGGTTTCACAAGTGTTTGAGCAGCATGGTTATATTACGATGCAATTAACACGTGTGTTTACATCTTTGGCAGATACTTACGGGCATATCCTCAGAACCAAGTTAGCTGAAGTAGATATGAAGGACGTTGTGCTTAATCGTAGAGTGCTGGTCGTGCTTTTGCCAGCTTTGGAAAAATCTCCAGATGAGCTGTCTAACTTAGGTAAAATTGTTATTGCTACGATGAGATCGATGATGGCAGCAGGGCTTGGAGACGCTGTTGAAGGCAGCTATCAGGATTTAATATTGCGCAAGCCTACCAATTCACCGACTCCGTATCTGTGTATCCTTGATGAGTACGGTTATTACGCGGTTAAGGGGTTTGCTGTTGTTCCTGCGCAAGCACGTTCGTTGGGTTTCTCGGTCATCTTTGCGGGACAAGATTTGCCGGCTTTCCAGAAAGCCTCTAAGGAAGAGGCAGCCTCCATTGGAGCAAACACCAATATTAAAATTTGTATGAAGCTTGAAGACCCAACTGAAACATGGGAGTTTTTCATGAAGGGTGCCGGAGAAGCCTATGTCACCACAGTGGATAGTTTTTCTGCCAATTCAGGCAATTTAACTAACACTTATATGGATTCTAGATCGGCTAAGACGGATAAGCGCTCACGAATTGATTTATTAGATCTAAAGGAGCAGGGTTTAGGCCAGGCGCACATTTTTTTCAAATCGCAAATTGTTCGAGCTAATATGTTTTATGCGAACCCAGAACCTGCTAAAGCTATGCGACTGAATCAATTGTTAAAAGTAGATTTACCTGAAGATCAAAAGCTTTATAATTTAGTTAAAGGAATCGAAGATTTTGAGGATTTGTCAAAGACTTATTTGCCGGAAATGCAGGCAGATCAGGACTCTATTATTACTTCTCTTGGTGACTACTATGCAGGTCATGAGAGAGAAAATTTGGTTGAATTTGCAGTGAATTACCTGGTTAGTGACACCACTGAGACGGTGATTGATGCTTCAGGGGGTGAAGTTGGAGAGATTGAGAGTTTCTTAGAGGAGTCAGCCAATATTTTTACGAGAGTTAATATTAATGAAAAGATGGCAAATGTTATACAAATATCTAAGGATGAAGCTGAATCTGAATTGGTGAGTAAGGGGGACTTAACCCAGTCTCTCTCCTATATATTTAGATACTTTGATATGCCGGAATCTGAAGCCAAAATTAAAACTGAGACACTGGTTGCTGATATTATGATTTCAACGAGCTATATGACGCCGGAAGATGAAGGTAGTGTAAGTTCAGATGTTGTTATAGGGGCGTGTGAAGCATTAATCAACTATGTTGAAGAGGGCAAAGAGGAGACTTAAGAATGAAGTACCAAGTAAGTTTATGTATGCTGTTATTTACAGCAGGGAATGTTATTGCTTTTAACGATTTTGATGCGGGGGATGTAGAGAGGTCCCCGTTACAGTCAAATGTACAAGCAGGAGCTTTGGGTTTTGCTTCTGAGAATATCTTTATCGAGAGAACGGGGGAAAGTTATAATATAAGGTTTCCTGTTCAGTATTATTTCAAAGGAGCAAGTTTGAATATGCGATCTGAAGAGGTCGCCGAGCCTTTGAGAAAATTAAGTAACTTTATCCTTAAATATGTTTCAGGTCCTATCTATATTCAAGGTGTTTTTGTTCATAATGATAGATTTAATGTGGATCAACAGGCCTTGATTCAATCTCAGATCAGTGAGCTTGCTGATTATATGTGGAAGGATAAAATGTTTGCCAGTGCTATTTACATGACCACAAAAGAAGTTCAAAGAAGAAAGGAATTAGGTTTTTGGCATCAAAATGCGGGGTTGAATTCTTTTATTGAAATCAAATTTAGAGCTGCTCCCGGTGTTCTCCCAATTGAATTTGAGAACTAAATGTTGATAACAGCAGGTGGATTAGATTATAGTATTAATGTGCATGAAATATCTAGGATGATGGTATGAGTGAAGACGGAATAGCCATAGTACAAATGCGTAAAGAGTTTTATAGAGACAGTTATAGGCGACTTGTTTTTGTCGTTTTACTTCAATTGATAATCATTGTTTCTTTGGTTGTGTTTTTACACAAACTTTATCATGATAAGCCCACGCCACAGTATTTTGCTACGGCGTCAGATGGTCGAATCATACCCGTAGCACAACTTAATCAGCCACAATATTCTGATTCTGTTGTTCTGCAATGGGCAGCTGAGGTAGCAAGAAAATCATACACGTATAATTTCGTGAATTTTCCGACGCAGTTTCAGTCATTGTCGCAGAATTTCACGCCCGATGGCTGGACAACTTTTAAAAAGGCCATGGAAAGCTCAAACAATATAGAGGCTATCAAGAAAGGCAAGATGATTGTTTCTTCAGAAACAACCGGAGCGCCAACCATCGTTCAGAAGGGATTGATTCGAGGTCGATATTCATGGAAAGTCAATGTGCCAATTTTGGTTCGATATCAAAATAATAAACGTGACTTTACACAGGCATTAGAAATAAGTGTGCTGATTCAACGAATGAGTTTAGTGGAAAGCCCACGAGGTATTGGTGTGGATCAATTCATAGCATCAGGAGCAACAGGGTTAGTTTAATGAATCGTCTTTTAACATCGGTTATCACATTAACGCACAAATCAGTGATGGGTCTTTCATTGATAATCCTGATGTTATTTATCGCATGTTTTTCTTATTATGGGAGTTTCGAAAATCAAAAGAGCTACGGAGTTGCTCTGGATGGGACGGTGATTGATATAAACTACTTACGCGCTCCCATCAAATCCACTGAAGATGTGATGCAATGGGCCGCGATGGTTTCCTCCAAGGCTTTAAGCTTAAACTTTAGTCAATATGAGGAACAGATGTCACAACTAAGGCCTTATTTTACTGAAAATGGTTGGCAAAAGTATTCGGAAGCCTTAACAACTTCAGGCTATTTGGACCAGGTAAAAAAGAAAAGATTGTATGTGACTGCCATTAACAATAAGTCACCGATGATACCCAAGTGGGGTTATATCAATAACGGTTCTGAATTTTATTGGAAAGCTCAAGTTCCACTGATTTTGAGTATACAAACAGCCAGTGAAACCAAGAAAAAGAACAGAATGGTTACGCTGTTAATCAAATTGAAAGATCCTGTTATCCCGAATGATAATGGCTGCGGTTATAGGAAAGTGTGGACATATATGAAGGAAAATTTATCCATAGCTGACATGTATAAGAAGGGTTGTAGGGTAAGGGCTTTCAGGGCTGCAGGTCTGACGGATGATCAATTATCTGCAGCAGGGTTTTCAGCTAAAATGTTAAATGTTGATGGAAATGGATTGAATCCGATGGTTGTGGATTCGTTTATATCAAAATAGCTAGGAGAATAGGATGAGTTTGAGAGGTTATATGAAACTAAGAATGATGTGTCTTGCGGGGTGTGTTTTTTCCTCACTAGCTATTGCTCAAAGCGATAATATTGAACAAAATGAAATGAATCAGGCAGCTTTTGACTCAGTCAAAGAATCATTGGCCCCTTTAGATGTTAAACAAATTAAAGATATTCGCAGACTGTTTAATAAAATACAACGGGCAGGTTCATTTAAAGAAGATGTTCCACCAAGACCAACAAGCTCATCTGTTGTTGTTGATTTATCCCCAGGAGCGACACCGCCAGTTATACGGTTAGCAGCAGGTTATGTGAGTTCATTGGTTTTTGTCGATTCCTCAGGAGCACCTTGGCCAATAAAAGCCTATGATATTGGCAACCCACAACATTTTAATGTTCAATGGAATCAGAATATTCAAGATGAAAAAAAGGGTGATAGTATGTTGAATACCCTTCTTATCCAGGCACAAACCTTGTACAGAGAGGCAAATTTAGCAGTAGTCCTAAGAGGGTTGAACACACCGGTAATGATTACACTCATCCCTGGACAAAAAGCAGTGGACTATCGTGTGGATTTAAGGATTCCAAAGCTGGGACCCAATGCCAAACCTAATATCGTTGGTCTACCCTCAGAAGGCAGTCCGGTCTTGATTGATATTTTAAATGGCGTCAGTCCTCATCAAGCAAAAAGACACACCCTTCGAGGAGGGAAAGGCAGTGCCTGGACCTTAGGGACTAGAATGTATATTAAAACGCCTTATAAACTAGTTTCTCCAAGTTGGTCAACAACAGTATCAGGTGCAGATGGTACGTCCAATGTATACGAGATCAGCAAATCGTCAGTTTTGTTGATGCTTGATCACGGTAGACTTCGTAAATTAACAGTAGAGGGAATTTAATATGGCAGACGATATGAAACAATCAAAGATGGTTGAGAAGGGTAGCCAAAAATCTAGGGTTTTAATGCTGTTATTGGTGATGATTGCTGTTATTTTTTCAGCCTATTATTTGTTGAAAAATAGAAATGATGCCGTTGACGTTAAACAAGCGTTGCCAGATTCATCCGAGCTAAAAGGAATCTATGGGGTTAGTTCTACACCAGGCATAGGGGATCCGTCACAAGAATATGTGGGCTTACAACAGAAGCAAAATATTAAAATTGTCAAAGAGGCTGAAAAATCAGGAACAAGTGCAGTGGCAACAATAGTCAGGCCAACGGTAACCGAAAACATAGGCGATTTTGAATCAAAATTAAAGCAGAGTCAGAGCAACTACTTGGGCGGTCAGCAAGATAACATGTGTACTCCAGAGGCCTTGCAACGAGCCAGAGAATCAGGGGTCAATGCCTCTGAGTTAAAGTGCAGGGGTTGTTCGGCATCGGAGTTGAAAGCAGCAGGTTATACTGCAGGAGAATTAGCCAAGGCGGGGTTTTCAGCTGCAGAATTGAAGAAAGCTGGGTACAGTGCAAAAGCCTTGAGGGCCGCTGGGTTTACAGCAGCAGAGCTAAGACAAGCAGGCTACAATGCTGGCGATCTTTTAGCCGCAGGCTATACAGCTAAAGAGTTAAATGAGGCTGGTTATAGTGCTAAAAGCTTACTGGCAGCTGGGTTGAGTCCTGAAGAGCTGCATGCAGCAGGTTATGATGCCAGAGACCTTTTGGCTGCAGGCTTGACTCCTGCTGATTTAGCTAAAGCTGGGTATTCGGCTAAAGATTTGATGAGTGCAGGGGTGAGTACTAAAGACCTATTGGCAGCAGGGTATACACCTGCTGACTTGGTGGCAGCTGGGGCTAGCGCAAAACAACTTCTTGCTAATGGAATCTCGGCAAAGGAACTTGCTAATGCGGGCGTATCGGCAGCAGAATTGTTGAAAAATGGAGTCAGTGCCAAAGATTTAACGGGTTTGGGTTTCACTCCTCAGGAAGTTGCGGTAGCTCAAAAATCTTTGAAGCAAGAGTGTACGGTAGAAAAGGCAAAAAAAATGCGTAACGATGGCGTGGTTTCATCGATGATGAGAGCGATGGGCTGTTCCGCTGAAGTGTTGAGAAAGGCAGGGTATACTGCAGGTGAGTTAAAACAAGCAGGGTTCTCAGCCAAACAGCTCGCAGATGCAGGTTATACAGCAACCCAGTTAAGGGGGGCAGGTTACTCTCTTAGTGATTTAAAAAAGGCGGGTTTTGATGCAGGAGAGCTGAAAGCTGCAGGCTATACAGCCGGTGAATTAGCAAAGGCAGGGTTCAGTGCCAAAGCATTAGCTGCAGCAGGTTATTCGCCATCTGAGCTAAAAAATGCAGGGTACTCACCGGAGCAAATAGCGAAAGCTGGTTACTCACCTTCGGATTTACTCAATAGCGGCTTTACAGCCTCAGAACTGAAGAAGGCAGGTTTTTTACCCAATCAATTACTCAAGGCAGGCCTTAGCCCAAGAGAGCTAGCCAAAGCAGGTTTTTCTTCAGCCGCCTTAAGGGATGCAGGGTTGAGTGCAAGTGCCTTGAAGGCAGCGGGTTTTACAGCCGATCAACTCAAAGCTGGAGGGTACACCTCAGGAGATTTAATACGAGCAGGGTATGATGGGGCTGGTTCACAAATGGCAACGCAACTATCAGCCATGACACCCTCATCAGCAGTTGAAGCTTTTACCCCTAAGAAATCTGCCAACGATTGTTCAGTGAATTTTATCAATACTAGTTTGAGTAGTGGAAAATCAATTCAAGACTTGAGAGAAGCAGGGTGTTCAGCAAAAAGCATGTTAAGTGCAGGTATCAGCGCAGCAAAATTGAAAGCTGCAGGGTATACCGCTAAAAACTTGTTGAATGCAGGCATGAGTCCTGCAGAATTAAAAGCCATGGGGTTTAGCCAAGGTGAAGTTGCTGCCGCAGCTGCTATTGAAAAGTCTGGAGGTGTTTGTAATGCAGCGGCAGCGAAGCAGGCTAAAGATGGAGGAGCCAATGCTGAAGAGCTCAAAAAACTAGGGTGCTCAGCCAGTGATTTATTAGCTGCAGGTTTTTCACCAGCTCAGTTAAAATCGGCGGGTTTTAACGCCCTGGATTTAAAGCGAGCAGGGGTGTCCAATGCAGCGCTGAAATCTTTGGGTTACTCGGACGGAGAGATTGCAGCGGCGAATGCACTAGCAGGTGAAGGCTGCACAGCAGAAAAAGCCATGCAAGCAAAACAGTCTGGAGCAACAGCCAAGGATTTAATGCAAATGGGGTGTCAAGCTAAGCAACTTTTGGCAGCAGGTTTTTCAGTGGCTGAATTGAAAAAGGCAGGGTTTACAGCAGCAAGTTTGAAAAAGGCAGGGGTGAGTGCTCATGATCTTTTAGCTGCAGGATTTTCTGCTAAGGAACTGAAAAAGGCAGGTTACTCAGCGCTTGATTTGAAAAAGGCAGGGCTTTCAAATGAACAGCTAGCCAAGTTAGGCTTTAGTAAGGGGCAGATTATTGCGGCAGATACACTGGCAAGCGCTGGTTCAGCAGGGTGTACCCCGTCGGTAGCCTCTAAAGCCCGAGCATCAGGAGCTAGTGCTGAAGATTTAAAAGACATGGGGTGTTCTGCTCAAGCATTGCTGGCTGCAGGGTTTTCAGCAGCAGATTTGAAAAAGGCAGGGTATTCAGCGAGTGACTTGAAACAAGCCGGGTTATCTAATCGAGAATTGGCAAAGTTGGGATATACCCCGGGACAGATAGTTGCAGCAGATTCTATCAATAAAGGTACCTGCACGCCAACTACTGTGGCTAAGGCTAAGGCTTCTGGTGCTTCAATCAATGATTTGAAAAACCAGGGTTGTAGCGCAGAAAGTCTATTAAAAGGTGGTTATAGTATTGCTGATTTGAAGAGGGCTGGCTACAGTGCAGCAGAGTTGAAATCTGCAGGTGTGAGTGCGAAGGCTTTGTTAGCTGCAGGTTTTAGTCCAAAAGAATTAAAGGCAGCAGGATACTCAGCATTGGATTTGAAAAAAGCAGGACTGACAGATCATCAATTGGATTCGCTAGGTTACTCTAAAGGTGAAATAGCTGCTGCCAATGCGATAGCTGGAAGTAAATTAGGTTGTACCATTGCAGCTGCTGTTAAGGCAAAAGCAGCCGGAGCTACGGCTGCTGATTTAAAGGCAATGGGATGTTCAGCAAAGAACTTACTGGCAGCAGGTTATAGTCCTAAAGACCTGAAATCCGCAGGTTACTCTGCCTTGGCGATGAAACAAGCAGGGTTGTCTGATAGGCAGCTAGCAGGGTTGGGTTATTCTTCAGGAGAGATTGCTGCAGCCAATGCTTTAGCTGCTGTGGGTAAGACGGGGTGTAATGAGAGTACCATATCATTGGCTCAGGCAAACGGAGCAACGTTGGCAGACCTTAAAAAACAAGGGTGTTCGGCTAAAGAGCTATTAGCTTCAGGGTTCAGTGCGAGTGATTTGAGAAAGGCGGGATTTTCAGCAGATGAATTGAAAAAGGCAGGCTTGAGTGCTAAAGAGTTGTTAGCCGCTGGGTATACAGCAAAACAACTAAAACAAGCAGGGTTCAGTGCTGAAGATTTACTGGCCGCAGGGGTGTCACCAAAACAACTGAAAGCAGCTGGGTTTACAGCATTGGATCTGAAAAATGCTGGATTGTCTGATGCAGAGCTTGCCAATGCAGGCTTTAGTAAAGGCCAAATAGCAGCCGCAGATATCATTGCCTCTTCAGGGGGTACTTGTAGCCCGAGCAGTGCCTCAGAAGCACACGCCAAAGGTGTTAGTGCCTCTGACTTAAAGGCCATGGGTTGTACGGCTGCAGATATGTTGATGGGAGGTTACTCAGAAGATCAGCTAAAAAGAGCCGGGTTTGATGCAAAGGATATCAATCGAGCTAAGGCTCTGGCAAAAATTTCATCGCAAGGTTGCAACGCTGCCAGCGCTCAATCAGCAAGAGCTGCAGGAGTGAATGCGGATACATTAAAAACGATGGGTTGTAGCGCAGAAGATCTACTTAAGGCAGGTTTTTCTCCAATGGCTTTGAAAAATGCTGGCTTTAATGCATCTCAACTAAAAGAAGCAGGCGTTAGTGATGGTGCTTTAGCAGCTGCTGGCTTTAGTCAGAGTGAAATCAGTGCTGCGGTTGGCCATAAGGTGGAGACACATGATGGCTGTTCAGTGGATGAAGTTAAAAAGTTGGTCAAGATTGGACTGACGGCTAAGGAATTAAAGGCCAGAGGGTGTGGAGCAGGTTCATTACTGAAGGCTGGGTTTTCAACTGAGGAATTGAAAAATGCTGGTTTCACAGCAACTCAATTGAAAGCAGCAGGCGTTTCAAATGCTGAATTGGCTGCTTCAGGTTATAGCAAAGAAGCTATTGCCAAAGCAGATGCTGAGCTGTCGCAATGTTCTATTGCAGAGGCAGAGCAGCTAAAAGACCAAGGTTTAAGTGCCTCAGATCTCAAGCTTAAAGGGTGTTCATCAACTGTTTTGAAAGCAGTAGGGTTTACAGCACAACAGTTGGCAGACGCAGGTTTTAGTGCTAAAGAGTTAAAGGATGCGGGTTTTAGTGCCAAACAGTTAAAGGATGCTGGGTTTTCAGCAACAGCTTTGGCAAAGGCAGGGTTCAAACCTTCTGCGTTAGCGGATGCAGGCTTTAATTCGGCTGAGATTAACACTGCTTTCAGTGGCAAGGATGATGTTGCTGATGCCGTTTCTAAACCAAAAACCGAACTCGAAAAGATTCAAGCACAACAGCAAATGCAAATTAACAAGCAACAGTACGCATCCCAGCTGGCTGAAATTAAGGGAGCAATGATTGGAAATGCTCATGAAATTTGGACAACCTGGGCACCCAATACCTCGGCTCAGTCAATGATTGTCGGACCGACACCGCAAGATACAGACACCAAGAAAGCCGAAGATAAAGTGAATGTCAAAGGTTATGGAGCCAAGGCAGCGCAAAATGAGCAAGTTATCAAGGCTGGAACAGTAATGTTTGCGGTGACAGAAAGGGTCATTAACTCCGATGATAAAAGGCCTGTCATAGCCAATGTTGTTTCAGGACCTCTGGCAGGTTCAAAACTATTGGGGCAATTCACACGCAACTCAACATATTTAGCACTACAATTTAATGTGATTAATATTCCAGGGCTTGATAAAACACTTCCTGTCTCAGTGTTTGCTATTGATGTTAATACGGCAAAGAATGTGAGTGTTGATAACCACTACTTGTTACGGTATGGTACTATATTTGCAACATCCTTTGTTGAAGGGTTGAGTGAGGCCATGACGCAAAGTGGTCAGTCAACAACCATATCAGGTACAACAGGGGCTGTACAAACGGTGAAAGAAAAGCTAAGTAATTCTAAATTAATAGCTGCGGGACTTGGTAAAGTTGGTTCTACGGTTTCAAATGAGGCCAAAGACCTAATCAAAACCCCACCTACCGTGGTAATGCGTAAAGGATCTGGTTTTGGAGTACTCTTTATGAGTGACTTTAAAGTACCTGTTTAATAAGATTAATGGAGAGGATATATGGCAAAAAAGAATGATGACGAATATACTTTTGGCAGTGGTGATAAAGCACAAACTGAAGAGTATACCGCAGCAGCTCATTCGGGATCGACGGAAAACCTGAGGAGTATATTGTCCAATCGGAAGGTGATTTTGCCTTTAGGGCTTTTGATTATCTTTTATGGAGGATCTAAGTTATTCTCTAGGGAAGTCGAAAAGCCCAAAAAGGAGCCGGAGGTAGTAGTTGATACACCCAGGCCAGTAGAAGTCAAGCCAGCTGCTCCACAGATCGTCCATGTTGTGCCTGATACCGGTTTGAAGGATTCGGTCGGAGATTTAAGAACTTCTTATGAGGATCAACAGCAGAAGGTTTCTGGGTTGCAAGATGCGTATGGTCAGCTTAGCTATCAAATGAAGGGCGTTAATCAACAACTGCATAGCATTACCATGCAGTTAAATACGATTAATGCTCAATTGGCTCGGAAACCAGTACCGAAAAAGGAAGTTAAAAAGGTTGTTAAACTTAAACCTACTTATTTTATTAAAGCCATTGTTGATGGAAGAGCTTGGGTTAGAAACCTCCAAAACAACACCCTGACAGTTGCTGTGGGTGACATGATTCCTAAGTACGGAAAAGTCACTGGAATTTATCCCGAAGAAGGCTTCATAACAACCGCATCAGGCAGAGTGGTACGTTTTTCAAATTATGCAAATTAGATACACCATACATAGGTTGTTGCCACAGTGGGATAAAATTCCACTAGTAGCCATTTTATTACTGAATAGCAATGCTCATGCTAGTTCCTCTAACGTATGGGCCAATCTCATGAGTAATCTAGCGGGTATTTCTGAGTTTGCCACAGCTCTATTTTACATCACGGGGTTTGGCTTGAGTATGTCAGCTATCTATCGGTTGAAAAAGTTTGGTCACAGAACAGCGTTTATGCATGTTGAGGCTGGAATTATAGGGCCATCTGCACAGTTTTTTATTGGTGTTGCCTTAATGTTTTTTCAAAGGTTGCTTAATATTGTGAACTATTCAATCTGGGAAAACCCTGATATTGAATCTATTAATAGTTGGCCGTCTACAACTGCATTCACTGTGTTAGATACCATTAAACCTATGGTTCAGATTATTCAGGTTATTGGTTTATTTGCATTTTTACGTGGTTTCTTGCTGTTGTCGAGATCAGCTCAACACGGAGCTCAACCCGGAATGGCCTCTAAGGGTGTAGTTCACTTAGTTGGTGGAGTGCTGGCTATTAATATTGTAGCAACTGTTAATATCGTTGTTAATAGCCTTACAGGCGGGTCTTAGACAAAGGAAAATAGGATGAAAAAACAAGTCTTCGAGAAATACTCACAATATGCCAAGATGAAATATTTCGGTTTACTGTGCCTATGCTTGGTGCCTGATCTGTTTGCTGGAGGCCCTCCTCAGACCATTGGAGAGGTGGCTAAAAACGTATCAGAGAATTTTGAAGATATTGGAAAATTGATGATTGGGATTGCTTACCTTTCAGGGATTGGCTTTGGAATAGCTGCTATTTTTAAATTTAAACAAGTTAAGGATAACCCGACACAAATCCCCATTGGAACACCTTTTGCCTTGTTGATGATTTCAGCTTTACTTGTTTTTCTCCCAGGGCTATACGCTCCTGCAGGAGAGACTATTTTTGGTGTTAGTGGCAAGGAATTAGATGCTACAGCAGGCGGATTTGAAGGTGAAGGTGTTTGTGGATTACCGGGTGAACCAGCTTGTTAAATTGCTTGGCAGGAATAAAACTCAATTTATTGTACAAAAACATGTATTATATGCATTTATGTACTATAAGCAACGTATACATTAGGAGATTAACATGAAATATAGATTTAATAGTATACTAGAAACAGCCCGACATTACTTGTTTATCGCGGCTACATTAATGGCTGCTTTTTCATTAGCACCTGAGTTGGTCGCTGGGACCACGACAGGGATTGGGGGATTAGCGGATAATGTTACTGGAAACTTTCAAGCCATAGGGAACCTGTTTATCGGAACAGCTTATATAGCTGGTATCGGGTTTGGTGTTGCGGCTATTTTTAAATTTAAACAACATAAAGATAACCCAACTCAAATCCCAATAGGAACGCCATTTGCCTTGTTAGGTGTCTCCGTGATGTTGGTATTCTTGCCAGGTCTTTATCAGCCTTTAGGTCAGACTATTTATGGTAAAACAGGGGGTACCGGCGGTGGATTTACAGGAACAGGTGCCGAAAAAATTCCAGGCGGAAAATAATTTAATTAATAAGCAACTTATTAATCATAAAAAAGCCAGGATTTCCTGACTTTTTTATGAATTAAAGTTTTTTGTAGAAGTGTGTTGGTTTTAGCGTAGTTATTTCGTATAATTAAAAACATTAAACAAAGGAGAGTTGTTATGTTATTAAGAGGACTTATTAAACAAGTACGAGTTGTGCTTCCTCTATTATGTTTGTTTGCGTTAGCACCTGAACTGTTTGCGAGTACCGATAAAGGCGGTATCGGGGGATTAGCTAATAATATTACCAAAAACTTTACAGCGATTGGAAACTTGTTTATTGGGACAGCTTATATTGCAGGTATTGGTTTTGGTGTTGCTGCCATTTTCAAATTCAAGCAACATAAAGATAACCCAACCCAAATTCCAATAGGAACACCCTTTGCTTTACTAGGTGTTTCAGTAATGTTGGTATTCTTACCAGGTCTTTATAAGCCTTTAGGTCAAACTATTTATGGTAAAACAGGGGGTACTGGCGGTGGATTTAAAGGAGCTGGGGCTGATAAAATTCCAGGCGGCACTCCATAATAGGGAGCTGATTTATTAATAAATCAAATTGTTAGTTATAAAAAGGCCAGGGTTTCCTGGCTTTTTTATAAGGGTAGATGTTTAATTTACTAGAAATTATTTCTCATACAGGGTAATATAATCTAAAAGGAGTTAAAGGGTGCAGTATGCTCGAACTTAAGTTAGGCGGGCTTGAATGGAAAAAGTACATTAAACGTAATCAAGATCAACGGTTTTTGTCATTCAAGAAACGCGTTCATGAAAGGGATGAATCGACCTGCAAGTTTTGTGGGTTTAAGGCCCAACGATTTATGGATGTCGTTAATAGAGACGGTAACTACAGTAACAATAAGATAAATAATTTAATAACAGCATGCCCCTTGTGTTCACAGTGTAATTTTGTGGAATATGTGGGTAAATCTGAATTTGGTGGGGGCACCTTGATTTTTTTGCCTGAAATGACCCAAGAGCAGCTGAACGGCTTGTGCCATGTATTGTTTTGTTCCATTACTAATACAGCTGATTTTTCACAAAAGGCCCAAAATATTTATAATGCGTTAAGGTTGAGATCTAAAGTAGTCGAAAAATATCTGGGAGAGCATACGAGTAGTCCCTCACACTTGGGACAGATGCTTACTGATACACCGCTTGAGAATAATGCATTCATTGCTTCAGAGGTTCTGAAGTCACTGCGTTTACTTCCATCAATGAGTAAATTTGCTGATCAAGTAGAGGTTTGGGCTAAGTCAGCACTTGATTTGTTAAATTTAGATTAATTGCACAAGGAGAATAGGATGTCTAATTTCATGGAGCCCGTTGTTGAGGGCGTTGATACGTTGTTAGCCTGGTTAACTAACGGTTTAAGACAAACCACGGATGCCTATTGCGATGTTCAGACTGCTGATAGTCCAACGGTGTTGGTGAATCATGATGGGGCTTTGTTTTCTATTATCCGTATTAAAGGAGTGACGGCGCTGGTTGGGCAGGCTGAATATGAACGCATTCATGATGGGTTGTTACAATCGTTAGCTTCCACGATGTCTCGACCAGGGTATTCTTTACAAATTGTTTTTAACTATAATAAAGATCAGGCGCTTAAACAAATTAAAGGTAATTTTGAGCCGTCTCGAGTGACCGCTGAAAAGATTCATCTAGATGTGGATGATTTGTTTGAAGAGCGTCAGCAGTTTATGTCGAGGTATTGTGCGGCGGAGGATGTTTTTATTGTGGTGTATACCGAGCTGGATGCCTTGACAAAAGAACAAAGAAAGCAAGCTCAAAAAGATAAAGCAGACATGATGAAAAAGGGAGATATTCCAGCTTTTAAATATACCCAAAACATTATGGCAGCGGTGCCTGATTTAAGAGACAATCATGACTCATTTGTTCGCACAACCTTGAATGACATGAGGTCTTTAGGAATGGATATTGATTTGTTGGATGTTCATTCAGCTGTTTATGAGATGCGCAAGACTACGGACCCTGATTTTACGGATGACAATTGGAAGCCTGTTCTTCCTGGTGATAAGATTAAAGTTAAGCTGGCAAAAGAGTTTCGTGGGGATGTTTCAGATATTTTATGGCCCTCTTTATCTCATCAACTGATCCCTCGAGATGCCTTCAATTATGATTTAAAAACAACAAGGCTGGGAGATAAAATTTATTCCACTATTTTTATTGATCTTTTTCCTAAACAAATCCAGGCATTTGCTAATTTATTGGGGCGGACTATTCCCACTGAGGTTCCTTGGAGAATGGCCTTTTCTATTAATTCAGGAGGCCTTTCAACCTTGCGATTTAAAAGAGCTTTGGCATCTTTACTGGCCTTTTCATCTTCTCAAAACAGACTGATTAATGATTCGGTATCTTTATTAGATTATATTGATATTAATACAGATGATGCTGTCGTCCAATTAAGGGTTGCTGCTTGCACCTGGGCGCCTGCAGAAAATGAAAGACTGCTTCGAACTCGGGCGGCGTTATTATCAAGAGCTATTCAAGGGTGGGGATCTTGTGATGTTTCTGAAATATGTGGAGACCCTTTTCATGGTTTAGTTAGTACGATGATGGCAGTTTCACGTGATAATGTCGCAACCAGCACGGTGGCCTCATTGTCGGATGTTATTTATATGCTGCCTTTCTATCGACCTTCTTCACCTTGGAAGGTAGGCTCGATGTTGTTTAGAACGCCGGATGGAAAACCTTGGCCCTATCAACCCGGTTCACGTCAACAAACCACCTGGATTGACATGGTTTATGCTCGCCCAGGGTCGGGTAAATCAGTTTTATCTAACGCCCTTAATTTGGCGTTATGTTTGCAAGGGGGGTTATCTCGTTTGCCCAGGGTTGCTATCATTGATATTGGTCCTTCAAGTAGTGGATTGATTAGCTTGTTAAAAGCTGCTTTACCAAAAGAAAAGAGTCATTTGGCTGCATACCATCGATTGCGCATGACCCCAGAATACTCTATTAACCCATTTGATACCCATTTAGGTTGTCGTGCACCGTTTCCTCAGGAGCGATCATTTTTAGTTAATTTTGTTACGTTGCTTGCAACCCCTGTTTCTAGTGAAACGCCGTATGATGGTATTGCTGATATGGCGGGTATGATTGTTGATGAGGCGTACAAGGCTTTTTCAGATAGTAAAAAACCCAATGTTTATACTCCGGGTTTAGAAGACATGATTGATGCCGTATTAGAAGAAATAGGCTTTGTGGCGGATGATAAAACCACTTGGTGGGAAGTTGTGGATGCCTTGTTTATGGCGGGGTTTAAACTCGAAGCATCTCGGGCACAGCGTAATGCAGTTCCGCTATTAAGTGATTTGACGTCCATTGCTCGACTGCCTGCTGTTACAGATTTATATGGTAAAATTACGGTTCCGACCGGGGAGTCATTAATTAATTCATTTGTAAGAATGCTTTCAGGAGCGATTCGTGAGTACCCTATTTTAGCACGTCCGACGCAATTTGATATTAGTAATGCTAAAGTGGTTTCATTGGATTTGGATGAGGTTGCCAAGACAGGGGGGGATTCAGCAGACAGGCAGACTGCTGTCATGTATATGTTGGCAAGGTATGTCCTGGCTAAAGACTTTTATCTTAATCAGGAAGCTATTAAGCACTTGCCTGAAAATTATCGTGAGCATCACCAAGTTGTGGTTGCAGAGGTTCGAGAGGATCATAAGCGATTGGTGATGGATGAATTTCACAGAACCTCAAAAGCCAAGGCGGTCAGAGATCAGGTGATTGTTGATATGAGAGAGGGTCGTAAGTGGAAAGTTCAAATTGCAGTGTTATCTCAATCCATCGAAGATTTCTCTAGTACCATGGTTGATTTTTCAACCTCCGTTTTCATTATGGATGCGGGTCCTGAGCAGTCCATTCGTAAAACAGCACATGTGTTTGGTTTGACAGACACGGCTTCAACAGCTCTTAAGCAGCATGTTCGAGGCCCGCGAGAAGGGGGTGCTACCTTCCTGGCTCAATTTGCTACTAAAGAGGGCATGAATACTCAGTTATTAACCTTAACGTTAGGCCCTATAGAGCTTTGGGCCTTTACTACGACCGCGGAAGATGTGCAGATTCGTAGCCGCTTGTACAATATCATTGGTCCAAAAGAAGCCAGAAGGGTGCTTGCTAATATTTTCCCAGGAGGATCAGCAACCAAATATTTAGTGTCAAAGCTAAATGAGGCTAAGACCAAGAAAGGGATTATTGATGAAGAGCAGAAATCATCCATGGTGAATAAAGTTGCTGAAGAGATTTTAGAAGAATACAAGAAGAACCCAGATGTTAAGTCATTAGGGTAAGCTATTTGGAAGAAACGATGACAAAGTTTATTTTGTTAGGGTTAAGGTAAGTTGCGCTGCAGGCATAGGGTGCTTTGCACCCCAGTATTTGGTAGGAATTATTGAGTAATACAAAGTTAATGTAGTCATTCCGATTGAAGGATTTCTGTAGGCGAATAACAGCACGAGGGTATGGTTTTCTATCATAGGCAAAGTGAATGCTTGTAGACTGATGGGGCTGTAGAATACCGGCGTTGCTAGAAAAACTATCGCCGTCAGAGAATGAGGAAACAAAAAAGTTTTTGTTGGTATTATTCGTTATAAGGGCCTCAAAAGAGTATTGTTTACCCCAAACCGATGGGGTTAGTAATGCAATCAATACTAGGAGATGGCGAAGCTTCATGTTAATTATTATAGGAGTCTTTTTCTAGAAATGCAATGAGACGGGGTGCTATGAAACCTAGGATCGGACATAAAAATGACTGGCTATCAATAACCTTTGCTCCATGACTCGATTCAGATAAAGGTTATGCCTTATGGGGGGTTATTGGGGTGGGTATGACCTGGTTTATGATGAAGGGTTAAAGGTATTGATTTAGGGGGTTTAAAAGGGTATAAAGGCAGTTGTTTACTGAGGCATTACATTTTATACTATTAAGTTTATGGGGGGATTTTCATGCGGGATAAAGATTTTAAGGCTATATTAGATTCAATAAGTTGTTGCTATCGTGAAGATGAGTCTCTTGTTGTTAAAAAGTGTATCAGTGCTATCAATGATCATCAAGATAGCCGAAAGAGCATTCAATCAGAAGCCTTAAAGCTTATTAGTTCCATACGTAATCATTATCAGCCTGACCCTTTAGATCATTTAATGTCGCAGTATAATCTTTCCTCCGATGAGGGGATTGCTTTAATGTGTTTGGCAGAAGCCTTGATACGAATTCCGGATAAAGATAAATCCAATCAACTGATAAGAGATCGATTGACCCAACCAGAATGGGTTCAGGAAAGTTCTAAGGGCAGTGTGGGGGCCTTAATTTCTTTTGGTCTCTCTTTTACGGGTAGTTTGCTTGATGTAGAGAATTCTAACCGTGTCATGAAAACCCTTAAAAAGGTTGTCACGAAAATAGGGCAGCCAGCCATCAGGCAGGTGGTGACACAGGCGGTTAAATTACTGGGTAATAAATTTGTTTTGGGTGAGAACATTGATGAAGCATTGAAGTACTCAAAAAAACTCCATAAAAAAGGTTATTGTTTTTCTTACGATATGTTAGGTGAGTCTGCTGTTACCCGAGAGGATGCTGAGTTTTATTTTAATCAGTATATGGAAGCTATTGTTGCCTTGGGTTACATTAAGACCCCCAAAGATCTGTATGCGAGGCCGGGGATATCTATAAAGCTATCTGCCTTGTACCCTCGATATGAGATGGGTCAATCGAAAGAGGCCGTAAGGGAATTATCGACGCGTTTAATTATGCTGGTTTCTGCTGCTAGACAATCAAATATCAGTATCACTGTTGATGCAGAAGAGTCAGAGCGCTTGGAGATGTCTTTGTGCATTGTCAAAGAAGTTTTGAGCGATAAAGTTACCGAGGGTTGGGGTGGTTTCGGTTTGGCTGTTCAAGCGTATCAAAAGAGATCTTTACAAGTCGTGGATGCTCTGGTAAAGATGGCCCGAAGTTATCATCGATCCATAACAGTTCGTTTAGTCAAGGGGGCGTATTGGGATAGTGAGATTAAGGAGGCACAGTTGAAAGGGCTAAGTCATTATCCTGTGTTTACTCGAAAAGAACATACAGACATTGCATTTATAGCTTGCGCGAAGAAATTAATTGAAGCTAAAGGTGTTATTTACCCTCAGTTTGCAACCCATAATGCTTATACCATCGCGCATCTTCAACACGCTTTAGAAGAAGGGCATCCCCACGAATTTCAATGCCTACATGGCATGGGTGAATCCCTTTATGATTACTTTTTAACGTTGGGATTGAAAGTGAATGTTCGTATGTATGCACCAGTTGGAGCGCATAAAGAGCTATTGCCCTATTTGGTTCGGCGTTTATTAGAGAATGGTGCCAACACATCTTTTATTAATAAACTAACGGACAGTGATCATAGTGTAGAGAAATTGGTTGTGGATCCTATTGAGTTAGCGCAAAGTCGAAATTTTGAGCCGCACCCATGCATTCCTTTGCCTCGACATCTATTTTCTGAAAGGTTAAATAGTAAGGGGTATGATTTGAATGATCCTATGGATATTGATCGTGTTCGTCGGGCGGTGGATCAGTGTGTTGAGGATAAGGAAGGGAAGGGGCGTCAAGATAGTGGAGAGGTTGTTATTAACCCAGCTAATTTAAAAGTCATCGGAAACATTCAGCTAGCAACAGAGGGGCGGATTGAATCAGCGGTTGAAAAAGCTCTGTTGGCACAAAAGTTTTGGCAAGTAATTACCTTAGAAAAAAGGGCTGAACTGTTGTTTAACATTGCCGATCAATTAGAAGCCTCCATGGATGAAATGATTGCATTGGCAGTATTGGAAGCGGGAAAAACCTGGCAGGATGCCATTGATGAAGTCAGAGAGGCGATAGACTTTTTACGGTATTATGCAGACAGGGCTAAGACAACCTTAGTGGACCAAGAGCTTAAAGGTCCAACTGGGGAATACAATGTTTTAAGTTATCGACCTTATGGTGTTGTTCTGTGTATTAGTCCATGGAACTTTCCTCTGGCTATTTTTCTAGGGCAGGTGGCGGCAGCCTTGGTCACGGGGAATGCTGTGATCGCCAAGCCAGCACTACAAACCCCATTAATTGCCAAGCGCATGGTTGATATCATGGTGAAAGAGGGGTTGGACCCAGACCTTTTACAGTTGTTGCCAGGAGATATTGCCATAGGTAAAGCGTTGGTCAATCACCCTAAGGTTGATGTGGTGATGTTGACAGGGTCGACACAAACTGCCAAGCAAATTTCATTAGACCTTGCTATGAAGCCTGGTGCGATTACTCCTCTGATAGCTGAAACAGGGGGGCAAAATGTTATGATCGTTGATTCATCGGCCTTAGCTGAGCAAGTTGTTGGGGATGTTATTCAGTCGGCTTTTCAGTCTGCAGGCCAAAGGTGTTCAGCGTTAAGGGTTCTTTATCTGCAAGAAGAAATTGCAGACAAGGTAATCCATATGCTAAAAGGAGCCATGCAGGAGCTCAAGGTAGGTAACCCACGGCATTATCACACAGACATTGGCCCCATCATTGATAAGGTGTCTTTAGAGCGACTAGAGGAGCATCAGGCCTATTTAGATGGCATAGGAACGTTAATCTATCAGGTTGAACTCACCAAGGAAGCGAATCTGGGGACATTTTTTGCTCCATGTGCTTATGAAATTGATAGTATTAAAAGGCTGGATAAAGAGGTTTTTGGGCCGCTGTTACACGTTATTCGTTATGCTAGCAAAGATATTGATACCGTGTTATCACAAATCAATGGTACGGGCTACGGGCTAACGTTTGGGGTTCATTCTAGGGTGCCAACATTTGTGCGTTATGTCAGTGAAAGAATCGATGCGGGTAATCACTACATTAATAGAAATACCATTGGTGCTGTGGTGGGTGTGCAGCCGTTTGGAGGTCATGGATTATCAGGGACAGGCCCGAAAGCAGGGGGTCCTAATTACTTGAGAAGATTATGCCGAGAGGTGACATTGTCGAATAATATTACAGCAGTGGGCGGCAATACTACGCTAGTTACCTTGGAAGATGATTAACCAAGGACTGGTCGTCAGAGATTCATGAGCTGAGTGATGTGCGGTCAAGGACAAGCTTCGAATTGAGGTTGATTATGATGTCCAGGCTCTTGTATTGCTGAAACATGTATGGCAGGACGTGTATAATATTCAAACAAGTAGGTGCGTATGAAACATGAAGCAACAAAAATCAGTGAAGCTTTTGATCGATTCCTAAAACTCGCAGAACAGGGAAACCCTGCAGGACAGTTCGCTTTGGGAGTGATGTATAATAAAGGAAATTGTGTACCCCAAGATTTCACCCAGGCGCGCATGTGGTATGAAAGAGCAGAGAGGCAAAACTTTGCAAGGGCACGGCATAATCTAGGGACGTTATACGCCCTTGGAAATGGGGTGATAAAAGATTTGAACAAAGCCTTTGTTCTTTACAAAAAGGCAGCAGATCAAAATTTTGTGCCATCCCAATTCCAGATTGCTGTTATGTATCACAAAGGATCGGGAGTAAAAACAAATATTAAAAAAGCAATTAAGTGGTATGGAAAAGCAGCAGATCAAGGTGATGTAACAGCACAATTTGGTTTGGCAACATTGTACTGGACTGGGACAGAGGTAGCTAAAAATAATAAAAAAGCCTTGAAGAGGTTTACAGAAGCAGCAAATAACAAGCATCTCGAATCGCAATATTATTTAGGTTGTATGTATGAGCAGGGCGAAGAGGGTGATGATTATCAAAACGACTCAACAGCTATTTATTGGTATGAAAAAGCAGCGAATAGAGGTCACATAGAAGCGCAATTCAGATTAGGGGAGCTTTATTATTCAGGCGAAAACAGTATTGAACAAAGCTATAAAAAGTCATTTTATTGGTATCAAAAAGCCGCTGATAACGGACATGCAGAGGCGCAGTGGAATGTAGGTGTTTTTTATAAAAAAGGTCTACAGGGGGTTGAGCAAGATGATGCGAAAGCGTTAGAGTGGTTTCAAAAAGCGGCAAAACAAGGGCATGAGAAAGCAAGTATCGTTATGAAGGAGTATAATTATGGTAAAGAACTTAATAAATTTTTTGAAAATATAGGGTTGTTTGGAAAGACAGACAAGCAGGGCGATGACGCTGCAAAAAAAGATGCACAAATGACGAACATGCGCCAAGACGCGATGAAACAGTTTCCGAGCGCATTATTAAGATTTTATGATGCTTATCGTACACAAAAAAATACACAAGACGAAAACGTAACCAATGATCATAAGAAGTCGTCTGGAAGATAGAAAGTATTGATAAATCTGCAACCCGAATGACCGTCAGTGCCCCGTACCCGGGGATGACTACGACGGCATCTGTGGTTTGACGCCTGTACTTTGCTCCGGCATAGCGCAGCCCGCTACACACTGATCGCCCGTCTACGCTTCGCTTCTGCCACCCCCTGGCCTTGTCTACTTTATGCGCGTATCTGTGGATCGCCTTTTACAGGTGTTCCCTCGCGGCTCTAGTCGGTACTGATTACCCCGTGCTTGCGTCATCTGCTCACGGCCGCGTTATTCTCAGCTCCTCCACGCTCCATGCAGCTCGATGCGCGGGTCGTGTCCGCTGTAGAAGGAGCTCATGGTGATTGTCGTGGGCCGGTCGTCCCGTGCTATAAAACGTAGCGGTTTTGCGTGATACGACTTGCTCGCGGTTTCCTGCGTGTGTCGACTGAGTGCCTCCAACATGCGCACTTCCTCTGCATGCCTTCGATGCGGGTAATCACTACATTAATAGAAATACCATTGGTGCTGTGGTGGGTGTGCAGCCATTTGGAGGTCACGGATTATCAGGGGCAGGCCCGAACGCAGGGGGGCTAATTACTTGCGAAGGTTGTTCCGAGAGGTGACGTTGTTCATTTGGATATTGCGCTTGTTTGAGTCTTTTTTAACGTTTCCAATACTGCAGAATTTTTCTTTTTTCTTTCTATGTAGTTATTAAATGACATATTTAATAGAATAGCCCGGGGTTGGTCATAGGTTTTGTTTAGGTTAATAACTGTCCATCATTGTTTGAGTTTTTAGGGGGTACGATGTTGAGATTTTTTTACCGATGGACTGATGCCATGACTGATATGAGTAGGGTTGATAAAGATTGAGAAAGTTTGTCAAAAATAGTCTATAAGTACTTAGAGAATCTAGGGAGAATCTATGTTACTTAAGGTAGGGAGAAAAGTTGATAAGAACTACTCTTCGATCGTGATGAAAAAAATCTATCAAGTGGTTCCTGAAATTATTGATATTAATGAGTTCCAACTATTTTTGATCTCAGGAAGTTCTATCATCCTTCGAGAGGAAAGTCAGCATCTGAATGAGTCACTCAATCTCAAAGATAAAAAGGCTTCTATTGAGGACAATGAAATTATTCTTTTGCCCAAGCTGGGGATACATTCCGATACCGGTTTGAAAGTAACTCAGTGGGTCAAAGATTGTCATTTCAATTCAATTCATCATGTAGAGTTGGGTAAATTATATGATATCAAACTTAACCGAGAGAGGCCATTGAATCTTATGGAGTCAACAGCTTTATCCGAACTGTTAGGAGATAAAACAAACGAAATGGCTTTTATGCATTATCATCGTTTAAAGCATGTTTACGAAGGAGAATCTATTCCTTCTTTGAGGTGGTTTAATCTTAACAAAGGGTCATGGCTCATTGAGAAGTTTTTATCAAATTATGGGTATGATCAATTATCTCAGAATGTTTTGCAGGATGCCTTGGCGGTTGTCAAACCCAGACCTTCGGTCTCTGAAATCGAAATGGCCATGCTTGCTTGGTATTTGAAGAGCCAAAAAAACAGCCTCATTCAAGATCATTTTAGGTCTGAATTTTCAATCAATAGCCCAGGCAATATTGATACCAATATATCACAATTGGCGGGAGGAACCATTGCATGCATGGACGACCTCACTCATTTTTATCATCTAGAGCATGCTAAAGCCTCATGGGTTATGTCGAGAGGAACGTATTCTGAAAAGTTTTTATACTCGGACTATTTTGCTGGCAGAGAAGCTGCAAGGTCTTTTTCAGAACATATTTTTTCATCGTATTTAGGCGTTCGACCCTCTTATGTTAACCTGTCCGTCTTTACTAGAAATTATAGAGTTCCTGGTTATGAAAGAACCTGGGAAACAGCCTCTTTTGGAAAAGAGGATCCTGGCTTTTTGAAAGTTATTAAAAGTGTTTCTGCGATGTCGTCCTATTTTTCACAATTGGGCGTCCCCATTGTCGGAGGGAGTCTTAGAATCATGGATAATCCTTTTTTAAAAATTGCTTTTGGTTTGCCTATTATTAGTCTTGGGGGTGGAGCCAAGCGTCTTGTTTCTGCAGAAGACAACCCGAAAGTTGATGTGGGGTTTAAACTTGTTCTTATCGGAAGTGCTACGATGGCAAGAATCCCTTTGGAGCATTTAGAGGATGCTTTTCCTGATAACAAATCTAGATATCAATCATTTTTACCCACCACGAATGCAGAGCTTCAAAGGCGTTGTCAGGCCTTACTTAACAGGTGTGCTGAGAGACAGGATCTGAACCCTATTGCAGATATCATAAAAACTCAAGGTCATGGTCTAACCACGGCAATGATGAATTACCTGAAAGATAAAAAACTAGGGGCCATGATTCAACTTCGGGCTATTCCAGCCATTCACCCAGGCATTAATTTATGTGAACTGTTAACCCATGAAATTAGTGACCGATATTTATTAGTTGTTAACCCTAGTTACTTTCATGAATTTAAAAACATTGCTGATCGAGAAAGTTGTCCCTATCAAGTGGTGGGTGATTTAACCGCGGATAATTGTTTGGTTGTTGATGATGAAAAATCAAAGAGACCGGTCGCTCAATTTGATATTAAAGACTATGACAATGCAGGGTCGTATTCTATCAGCCCTTATAAGGATGCTAGGGTATTGCCTAAAGATAAGGCCTTGCAATGGTCGTTGGATGATGGTTTTAAGCAGGTTGTTGCTGAGCTTTTACAGCACCCTAATGTGGGGAATAAAGCTTATGTTATCCATAGGGTTGATAGTAGTGTTGGCGGGTTGGTTGCACAAGATGCTTTAGTTGGACCCAATCAGCTAGCTGTATCAGATTGTTCTGTTATGTTATCAGGTTTTGACCACTATCAAGGCGTTGCCACGGCTTTGGGAGAATGTCCTCTGCTCGCATCGTTGGATGAGAAAACAGGCACATTTTTAGCGATCAATGAGGCCATTACTAACTTACTAGGGGTGCCCTGGAAGGGAGGTAAAGTTGAGTTGGCGGTATCCTTATTAATTCGAGGGGAAAAAGTTAATAGCAAGAAGTCAAAAGCAGTTATCAAGCATGTTAGACAATATGCGAAAGAGCTTGCTATGAAGGTTGTCAATGTGGATTGCCAATTAGCCAGTCAATCGTCGATTAAAGAAGTTGAAGTGCCAGCCATTCTTGTTGAAGCAAGAACAGCGCTAACGAATGTTAATGACAGGGTAACTCCCATGTTCAATGCTTCCGGTACTCAAAACCTTTATTGGGTTAATTTAAACTCAGTCGATGGGTTTGCAGGGTCTGCTTTTGCTGAGATTCATCAGCGAGCAGGGGCAAAAAAACCAGGCGTACCGACGGCTAAGGAAATGAAATCACTTATCAGTACTGTGCAAACTTTGCACCGTGAAAAAAACTGCGCTGCTTTTCACGATGTTTCTAGTGGGGGGGTTTTGGTGACATTGATCGAAATGTTTATGGCTTCAATGGGTGCAGATTCTTTTGATTGTATTGAGGTAGAATGGCCTAAGGAGCTCTCTAAAGATTATTTATTCTCCGAGGGAACGGGTGTGGTCATACAAGTGAATGATGATCAGGCAGCACTCAAGGTATTCAAAAAGAATCAACTGGTTAAAAATGTCATTAAAATAGCGTCTATCCATCGCAAAGAAAACTATATGGATGACAGCACTTTTTCACTGAATATGGAGGGAAGGCATTTAAGTTGGTCAATACAAGATCTTTATTCAAGTTGGCATACCCCCTCTTATTTATTACAGAAAGCACAAGATGGTGATATTTTGAGCCAAGAGGAAAAAATCAATTTAATGAGCTGGCCTAAGCACGGTTTAGCCTTGCAAACCAAGCACTACAGAAAGCTATCAAGAAGGGCTATACAACCAGATGCCCCCAAGGCTATGATTTTAAGAGAGCGGGGAGGCGTTGGTTTTTTTGAGTTGGCAGAAGCGTTCATTCATGCTGGTTTTGTTGCTGTTGATGTGAGCATGGATGATGTGATAACAGGAAGGGTTCATGTCAATGAGTATTCCTTGTTGGCTGTAGCTGGCGGTTCTAGCTATGGTGACGCCTTGAAGCCTGGGTCGATGTGGGCAACAAAAATTTTAATGTTGCCCAAAATTAGAGAGCAGTTTGTGCAATTTTTTAAACGAGAAGATACGTTGGTGTTAGGGGTCGGTAATGGTGCGCAGATGGTAATGTTGCTTCATCAGGCTTTAGTGGGTGATACCTTATGGCCTAGCTATTCTATCAATAGGAGTGATCATTTTGAATCTAGGCTAGCTTGTGTTCGTGTAGAAAGTGGTGGTTCACCGTGGTTGGCAGGAATGAATGATCAGATTATCGCGTTACCGATAGCCTGTAGTTATGGAAGGATCACTTACAATCGAGATGCCAGTACCAAGGGGTTGACTTTGGATAATGCCGCGATGAGATTTGTTAACAAGGCGGGAGGTTATGCGACTTCATACCCAGACAACCCAACAGGAAGTGACTATCAGATTGCATCGATGATGTCTAATAATGGCAGAGTATTGCTATCCATGGGGCATCCTGAGAGAGCTTTTTTAACCCGGCAATTCAGTTGGGCGCCCCCAAAGTGGCAAGAGTATAGCCCATGGTTTGCCTTATTTGATAATGCTTATGACTTTGTTATGAAGCATCCGCCGCAACCTCCTGGGTATTAAGTTTTAATTGATTTTCCAGTAGGTGTTTGGCTTGAGTTAAGGTTGCTTCTGTTACGGTGTGACCGCTGAGTAAGCTGGCAATCGAGTGAATTCTTTCTTCTTTATTTAAATGAGTAATGTGAAGTGTTGTGGATTTGCTTGCTTGTTTTTTAGTGATTTGAAGGTGTTGGGTACCCTGACAGGCTACTTGCGGCAAGTGGGTGATGCATAAAGCTTGATAATGATGGGCTAGGGTATACAAAAGTTCACCAATAACGGCAGCAATCGCTCCACTGATACCCACATCAACTTCGTCAAAGATTAAGCATTTCGGTTGGCTGACAGGCAAGATAGATTGCAGCAGTAAGTGCAGCCTTGACATTTCTCCACCGGAAATAGATTGAATCGGTGCTAAGGGGTGTCCGGGGTTGGTTTGAATCCAGAAAGCAGCGGATTCATGGCCGTGTGGGTGCGGTTGTTCATGGGTTTGAAAGTGAACTTCAAACGTGCCTTTAGCAAAACCAATTTTACTGAGAGATTGTGTTGTTTCTAAAATAAGTTTTTTAGCCGCTAGTTGTCTTTTTTTGGAAAGGACTTGGCTAAGTTGATGGTAGTTATGTTCAGCTTGACTGATCTTTTCTGGATAGTTATTTTGCTGTTGCTCATCTGAGATCGCTTGGTTTTTTAGAACAAGCTTGTCTAGAACGAAGGATAGTTCATGTGGTTGGCAACGATGTTTGCGTGCCATGTCATAGAGTTCACTAAGGCGTTTATCGATGGTTTCAGTTTGGTAAAGGTCTTCACATAACGTTGGCAGTATCCTATTGAGTTCATGTTGACTTTCTTGGGCTTGCAGTTCGATGGATTCAATCAGTCTATGAATGTTATCAAGTTCTGGGAAACTGGTTAACAGTTCGTTAACAGCTGGGTGTTTAGGTTTTGCAAGAATGGGGTCAAGTTGAGTTAAGATATCTTGGCAGAGGGTTGAACATTGTTCCAGCTGTGATAACCGTTGACGTTTTAGCTCAAGTTCTTCGACTTCATTGGGAAGTGGGTTAAGGGATGAAAGTTCATTGATTTGATACTGTGTCCAATCCAATTGCTCTAGTCTTGATTGGCTGTCAATGTCCCAAGTTTCTTTTTCTTTGATCAGCTGCATTAGGGTTTCATAAGATTGTTTAACGTCTAAAGCCAGTTGAGAAGTTTCTCCATAGTTATCCAAACATTGGTGTTGGTAGGAGGTTTTTAGAAGTTGCAGGTTGGAATGCTGGCCGTGTAGTCCGATGAGAAAAGGCGAGAGTTTCTTGATGTTTTGGGTAGTTATTAAAGAGTCATTAACAAATGATTTGGGGTTTTTACCCGGAGAAAGAACTCTTCTGATAATGCATTGAGAGTCCCATTCGAGGCCATTGCTTTCAAACCAGCCTAGCAGCTCTTCTCCTGGGTCTAGGTTAAAAGAGAGGCTAACTTCCATGGGTTTTTCTTGGAGGTAATTTTTTCCTGAATGGTGGCCTAGTGCAAAAGCAATGGCTTCAATCAGAATTGATTTCCCAGAGCCCGAAGCTCCCGTAAGAATACATAACCCAGATTCTATGGGGAGATCCAGGGCATCAAAAAGACCAAAGTGTTTGATATTAATATCAGTTAGCATGGCTCTTTTCCCAACCTAATTTTAATTTTAAAGAAGTGTAGTAATCATAGTTGTGAGGGTGAATAAGTTTTAGTGGAAGGGGGTTTTTTGAGATCATTAATTGATCATCGAGGGCGATTGTCTTGGTTTCTGAGCCATCATTACAAAACACAAGATCAGACTTGGTGGGTTTGATAATAATATTGTCTTGATTGGATATAACTAAGGGGCGTGTGTTTAATTTATGAGCACAAATAGGGGTTAAAACAATAACGGGAAGATAGGGCACTAAAATAGGGCCGCCTGCTGAAAGAGAGTAGGCCGTTGAGCCGGTGGGGGTAGAAATAATCAACCCGTCTGATTGCTGTTGGTAAATGGGGGATGTGTTGATGATCAATTCAAAGTTAGCCATGCTGACTATTTCTGTTGATTTTATCACCACTTCATTGATGGCAATGCCCTTTGATTGGCTCGTTTCCCATTGAAGGCAGGGCCGGGATTCTATGTTGTATTCGTTTTGAAAAAGACGGGTTAAAACAAGAGAGACTTCTTCAGGGTTAATGTCAACTAGAAACCCAAGTTTGCCAGTATTAATGCCTAGAAGAGGCGTTTCTTGATGAACTGCTATGCTTGCGGCTTGAAGCATAGAACCATCACCACCGATGACAAGAAAGCAATCAGGCTTTGAGTGGCTAGGGTTATAAATGGGTAGGTTGGTTGAGACTAAAGAAGATGTTTGCTCTTCAATGAACAGGTTAATCGAATGTTTTTGACAGGTTGTTAGGATTGTTTTCACGATGGATTGAATAGATTGGCGAGTAAACCTTGAAAAAATACAGAGAGATTTAATTTTTTTCATGAGATTCTTCAAGGCGTTTACAGTGGGTTTCTTGGATGAAAAACAGGGTAATGAAGAGGGCCATTATTAGAATAACAGGAATAGCTAACAGCCCGTAGCTAAAATCAAGGCTGGTGTAGGAAGATAGCGGATGTACATGACCTGTTCCTCCGTGGTGCATATTGATGAGCGCGCCTACTAGGGGGACAAGGAGTGCGCCAGGAGCAATGACGGCCGTATTATTAAAGCCAATGGCTGTTCCTGTAACATCATCATCATGAATGTCAGTGATCAGGCCGAAAGTGACACATTGGCATGCACAGCCAAAACCAAGAGAAAACATCATGAGTTGTTTGGCCCATTCGGAGCTGGGGTGCCAAGTAATGAGTAGGGTTGTGGTTAGAATGAGAAGCATATACCCCAGTATTATAGGTGTTTTTCTGGCTTGTAATGCTTCAGATACTTGCCCCCAAAAAGGGCCCCCGATGGCAGCGCCTACCCAAACAGTGATCATGTAGGTGGTGGCTTGAGCATTGTTAATGTCCCAAAGTTTTTGTAAAGACGCAGGTCCCCAGTTTTCAGTAAAGATAGCCATGGGTGTCCAGCAGGCAAACCCCAAGCAAGCAATGAACCATGTTTGAGGATAGGATGTTACTTTGATTAAGCGTTGCCAAATTGACAGGTCGTGGTTAATTTCTTCGATGGGTATATGATCTGGAGCATCTTCAACGAAAAGGTAAATGGCGATAAAGAATACAATCCCCATTACTCCAGCAATCAATAACGCTGTTTTCCAACCAATTAAGTTGGATGCAATGGCAACAGGAGCTCCTCCCAATATGCCTCCCATGCAGCCAAGAATTTGGATGGATCCTGTGGCAGTTGCAAAATAACGATGAGGGAGCCATAAATTAGCCAGCATTAAAGGACAGATGTAAGCAAAGGAGCCTGCTAGGCCAGAAAGTAGTCGAGAGAATGCCAAAACATTGAAATTATCCAAAAGAGCAAAGGTAAAGAGTGACAAGGAGCAAAAGGATATACCCACCAGGAGTAAGCACCTTGGGCCAAATTTGTCAGCGAGGAGTCCAGCGGGTATTTGCATTGCGCTATAGCTTAAGTAGAAAAGGCTGGTAAATACGCTGAACGATAAGGCGTCTAATGAAAGTGTTTGCATGAGTTCTTGGGTGAGTGCACTTGGCATGACTCGGATAAAGAACTCATAGAGGTATAATGTCGAACCGGTGAGTACAACAAGGAATGCTGTACGGTTTGCAGCATTAGGATGAAGCATGGCTAGGTTCGTATTTGCAGTGTGTTTCTTTGATGCGTTGAAAACTGATCATCAGTCCTAGAAAGGCAACGAAGGGGATAATGATAAACGCAAATTTAAAATGAATTAAATGGTAATGAGTGCTGAGGGTTGTTGGGTAGATTTTTTTAGATAAGTCGAGTAAAAAGCCTATCAGGGGTTGGCAAATACAGGCGCCTGCTACACAGCACATATTATTAAAACCAACGGCAGTAGCCACAACGTTTTTAGGCATAATATCTGAGATGAGTGCAAAGGTGATGGGTTGAGAAGATGCTGAAAAGCCTAGGAGAAAGAGGAGGGTGTTGATCAGTATGGGGTTGGATATGTGACCATAGATTAAGAGGGTTGAGCTGGTCATGGCTAGCAGGGCACAAGAGATCAGAGGTATTTTTCTAGAGTGAATATAATTGGACCACCAGCCGATAAGAGGACTGCCTATGGCAATGGCTATCCACATAATAGCGATTTTACCTGCGGCATGGGAGATGGAAATGGTTTCCAGTTGAGTCAGGTAGCTAACGCCCCAAAGCTCAGCTAAGGCGCCGATGGGGGCCCAGCAAGAAAATGCGAAAAACCCTATGTACCAAATTTGGCGGGTTTTAAGGACGGTTTTTAATCGTTGCCATTCACTGTTAATTTCAACATGATGGTTGGAGTCGTGTTTAATGTGGCTAGGGGAATCGCGAATAACAAGCCACATGATGATTGAGAGGAAAAAGCCGACTAAGGCAGCGTAGAACAGGGTTGCTCTCCACCCAAGAGACTGGGTTAGCATGGCGATGGGTTCCCCCCCTACCATGGCGCCGATGCAGCCCATTAATTGAACCAGCCCAGCAACAAGGGCAAACCTTTTGGGAGAGAACCAGTGTGCCGTTAGGGTTAAAGGAGCAATAAATGCACAGGCAGCTGATGCCCCAATAGCTAAACGAGATAAGATAGCAAAATAAAAGTTAGTGGTGGTTTGAAAAACGAGGGTTGAGATGGCACAAATGAGCACGGCACAAGTGAGAACCTTTCTCGGACCAAATCGGTCACAAAGTATGCCTGATGGGAGCTGCATGATGGCATAAGCATATAAAAAAGAGGCAGTCATGACGCTCATTAATCCTGCAGAAACTTGAAATTCAGTCATGAGTTCATCGGTGATAACGCTAGGCATGACTCGTAAAAAGAATTCATAGACATAAAAGCAAGAAGATAAGCTGACGATGATAAAGGGTAGAACAATTATTTTTGAAAGGGTCAGTTGTCTATCGGTTATGTTTGTTAGCATAGCAGCAGTATTCTTTGGTTACACCAGACCAGAGTATAGGCTCTTTGGTATGAGTTTGCAAGCAATGAACGCTGTTATCTTTAATATTTATATCTTTAGTAGATTGAAAAACATTGTTTTATTGCTTTTCTTTTTTGAGTACGAACAAGGTTCCGCAGTACGGGCATTGATACGAGGGTGTTTCATGCAATGGAATAAATACTTTAGGGTGAGCCTTCCATAAAGGGGCCCCTGCTTGAGGGCAGCTGACGGGTAGGTCCTTTTTATCAATGATCGTAAGTGTCTTGTTGTGTGAGGATAATGCCATGGAATCTACAACGCTAGGGTTAATAAAAAGTAACTAGTTGTAAAAGAAATGTCAACTCCTTCTTGATATGCGGATAAGTCGAGCTTACAATTAACTGAGTTAAAGGGAGTTGATAATTGTGAGTTACATAAAGAATCTTTTAGTTTGCGGCATGACTGTTGCAACATCCATAGCGATAGCAGATGATGATCCTCTTAGTTTTTTTCTATCTGTTGGTGGTGCCCATCAAAGAATTTCCACCGGTACTTCTTCCGGTAAGTATGCGTTTTCAGGTGTGGCTCCAAAATTAAGTGCAGGAATTCGTTACCAGGCTACTGATAAATATGGTTTTGCGTTGAGCGGAGGAGCTCTGCTTGGTACAGTGGACGATACTAATATTAGTTTTGAAGCCAGAAATTATACGGTGCGTAATCAAACCACGGTAATCGTTAATTTTGAACCTTCATATTTCATGGACTACAATCATAGGATCTTTGGGATTGCAGGAGCTTCAACTTATAAAATGGCTCTTTTGGGAGATAATATCAATCATTTGAATACCAAGCCTCATTATGGGTTAGGTTATGAAGTGCGGTTAACTCATGAGTTCAGTGTTATTCTGTCTGGCATTGCGGGCAAAGCTTCTAGCATAGTTTTATCAACACAAGCAGACCCACATGTGCCATTAAACCCATTCAAGTACTATCGTTTTGGTGCGGAAGTTGTTTATACGCTGTAAGTAGATCAGATAGTTTTTTTTAAAGAAAAGATAGGTGCCTTTCATTTTGAAATCGCATCTATTTTTTTATGAAATGAAAAGGTTATGAAGACTGGAAATGGGTACTGAGGGGTTCGAACCCCCGACATTCGCCTTGTAAGGGCGACGCTCTACCAGCTGAGCTAAGTACCCGATAGGATGAAAATTATAACAACGGCACATTTTAAAGTCAATTTTGATGGTAAGTATTTTACCGGGCGATAAAGTCACCATTACTGAGGATAAATATAGGACTGGATGTATTGTTTAATTCTCATCTTTAATATTCCATGCTGGCAGGATAAATAGAACCCAGATAGTGGAAAAATCAAACTAAATACAATGGTTATGGGGATGAGTACTTGATCTTGTCTAGAAGTTTCAAACAGTAAAGGTGTGAGGCCCCCTATTGTGGTAAGGCTTGTAAGAAGAACGGCTTTAAACCTTTGGGAGGAAGCAAGGGTCATGGCCTTGAGCTGGGAGTGGTTTGTTAATAATTTCTGATATT